>Ga0209810_1002492_pt1 | contig 21896 bp, 14 predicted proteins | sample Coa_R1_7_FD_187159 | JGI IMG/M metagenome (GOLD analysis project Ga0209810, IMG submission 187159) | Surface soil microbial communities from Centralia Pennsylvania, which are recovering from an underground coalmine fire - Coalmine... | ecosystem: Environmental > Terrestrial > Soil > Unclassified... | reverse complement strand
GCCCTCGTCCTCGCCCTCCCGCTCACCATTCCCGACCGCGACGCCCTCGTCCTCTCGACCTACGCCGTCGTCTTCTTTACCCTCATGGTGCAGGGCTTCAGCCTGCGCTGGCTCTTGAGCCGCCTGCGCGGCGTCTCGATGCAATAACGTGCTATGGGATACAATAGAGCAATAATGCGTATTTTTTGAACAGGGAAGGAGTTTTTTCTTATGGCTATGGAAACCCTGTTGAACGAACTGGCGCAGGCGCGCATCTATGACCTGGAACAGCCCCGCTACTTTGGTGCGCCCATCTTTCCCGCGCACGCGCCCGGCTTTGTCTATACCCTGCACCGCCGCCACGAACGCGGCGCGAGCGGCGAGGCGCGTACCAGCGCCTCCGGCTCCTACTATTCCACGGAGCATTCAGGCACGCATATCGATGCCCTGTGCCATCAGGCGGAGAATATGACGCTTTATGGCGGGCGCGAGATCGGGCCGCAGGTGCAGACCTCAACGGGTTTCACCGCACTGGGCGTGGAGACGATTCCGCCACTGCTGGGCCGGGGCATCCTGCTGGATATCGCGCGCTGCCGGGGCGTCGAGCGCGTTGAAGATGACAGGCCGGTCACGCGCGCCGATCTGGAAGCGGCGGCGCGGCAGCAGGGCGTAGAGGTGCGCGAGGGAGATATCGTGCTGGTGCGCACCGGCAACGGGACGCGCTGGCAACAGCCCGAAGCCTACCTCGCGGCTACCGGCGTCACCGCCGATGGCTCGCAGTGGCTGGCCGATCAGCACGTGCGCGCCGTCGGGGCCGACAACGTCGCCTGGGACGTGCCGGGCGTCGTCGATCCCGACCTCAACGTCACGCTGCCCGGCCACCTGATTTTGCTGGTGCGCAACGGCATCTACATCATCGAAAATCTGTTCCTCGAAGACCTGGCGCGCGATCAGCACTACGAGTTCGCCTTTGCCTGCTTCCCTCTCAAAATGCGCGGCGCCACCGGCTCGCCCGTGCGCCCGGTAGCGATGGTATCTACCGCGTGAGGGCCGGTCACGAAACGAAAATTTGCCCGGCGTGCCAGGTGTCGATGGAGTGTTCGACGGCGGCGATGTAGCCCTGGACGTTGTTGTTGTCGCTGGAAGGGGCGTAGGTGGGAATGATCTGCGCCACCGTCGTTTTGCCCCAGACGGCCACGTAGAGGTTACGAATCAGCTTGTACCACTCCTCGTAGCCCTGCACCCAGCTGGAGAAGCCGGCGTAGCCATTGATGCACGGGAAGTTCGGGATGCAGCGCAGGTTGCCAAGCGAAAGGGTGGTCGTCGCCATACCGTATTTGCCGAAAGTGCTTTCGTGTAAAAAGAAGGCCAGCGCGAAGGCGGGGTCGATGCCATATTTCACGCCGAGATCATACATTGCCTGGCCCGTCCCGGCAGCCGGCGAGTGGTACGCGGCCAGCACTTCGTTTATAAAGGCGGCGCTGATGCTCGGTTTGCCGATGACGGAGTAGGGGCCACCGTGCGTAATCGGCTTCTTGCCGGGCAGCGGACCGCTGCTGTTTTCCCACGTGGTGACATTGTCATAGGTGCCGCCGATCTGGATGGGGTAGACCTGACCGCCGTTGGGGGGCAGCAGGACAAGCTGGGAGACGCGCTGGTACATTCCCGCCGAGACGAGTACCAGCAGCGAGATGACTACCACAATTACACAGATAAGCCAGGGCTGCAACCAGGGACGATGCTTCTCCGCCTGGCGCTCCTTAAATTGATCGACGACCAGCGCCGCCGTCCGCACGGGAGCTATTTGCCCCGTCACCTGAGCCGGTATCGGAATGCGCCCGGTTGTCCTGGGCGCTGTCTCCTGCTCTCCCGTCACAGCCGGGAGCTGACGGGTGGCTCGCGGGGGAATAACCGTCGTCGTTTCTGGCTCCTGTTGTGGCATCCTCTTCGCATAGTTCCCACTCGCCATGAACAATTTCCTCCTTACAATCTTGCAAATAGAACGTTCGTTCTATTATAACACACTCCCGTCCTCACGGCTAGAGCTTGCGACCTGTCCAGAAATATTCCTCGCTTTCCCTTGCGCTCAGAGACGAAAAAAACTCTGGATAACGATGACATAGAAAGAAACACAATGGTTCAGTTGTTAGAATAACACGGGCCTGTCAATCCTGTCAAACCGGGCCGATGGTCCTCTCCGGTTTTCCAGATAAATGAACCCTGCCGGGCGTTGCCTTGTGGCACGTTTTCAGCTATAATACAGTTTAATCTAAGATTGCTGAATAAGCAAGGGAACATCGAACAATCAGGATAGATACAAAAAAGTACAGGTGAACCTGACCGGACAACAGCCGGGTTTGTCTCGCCCCAGGCGGGCGACCCTGAAGATCGCCCCTACAGCGTAAGGAGCGCCATGACTCGCCAACTCAACATTATCCTTGTCCCCCATACCCACTGGGATCGTGAATGGTATCAGACGTTTCAGCAATTTCGCATTCGTCTTGTACGTGCGGTTGACAGGTTGCTGGATATTTTAGAACGCGACCCCGGCTTCACGCATTTCATGCTCGATGGGCAGACTATCGTTCTCGATGATTATCTTGAGGTAGAGCCGGAGCAGGAAGAACGGCTGCGGCAGCACATCCGGGCGGGTCGCGTGCTGGTTGGCCCCTGGTATTTGCAGCCGGACGAGTTTCTGGTGAGCGGCGAGGCGCTGGTGCGCAACCTGCAGTTCGGCCTGCGGCGCGCCGCCGACTTCGGTGAGGCCATGCGCGTTGGTTATTTGCCGGATACGTTCGGGCATATCGCGCAGATGCCGCAAATTTTGCGCGGCTTCGGCATCGATAACGCCGTTTTCTGGCGTGGCGTCGGCGATGAGGCAAAGAACAGCGAGTTTTACTGGGCCGCACCGGATGGTACAAAAGTCCTGGTTATTCATCTTGCCGACCCGTTCGGCTATTCCAACGCGCGCATGATGCCGCTTCATCCACGCGAGTTCGCGGCCCGTGTCGAACTGCTTGCCGCCAATCTTCTCCCGAAAGCCACCGGCGATACCCTGCTCTTTATGAACGGCTCCGATCATCTTGAGCCGCAGGATGGGCTACCGGCGACCATCGCTGCCGCCAACACCCTGCTGCAATCCATCGATGGCGCCACATTCGCGCGGATGATGGTCGGCGAGAGTGCAGGTACAGAGAATGCGACGCGGCAGAAGAGCGATGAACCGCGTTACGATTCCATTCAGGTGCGCATCGGCACGCTGCCCCAGTATATTGAAGCTGTGCGCAAGAGTAATCCTGATGGCAATTTCCAGACACTGTATGGGGAGATGCGCAGCAGCCAGTACGCGCCCCTGCTGGCCGGCGTCCTCTCTTCGCGCATGTGGATCAAGCTGCAGAATACGGCCACCGAGCAATTGCTTGAACGCTGGGTGGAACCGCTGACGGCATGGGCTGCGCAACTGGGAGCGCGCTATCCCGCCGGGCTGGTGCGCCTGGCCTGGAAATACCTGTTGCAGAACCACCCGCACGACAGCATCTGCGGATGCAGCCTCGATCAGGTGCATGTTGAGAACCGCGTGCGCTTCGCCCAGAGCCAGCAGATCGGCGAAAGCGTGCTGGCCACTGCGATGCAGGCCATCGCGGACGCCACCGATACCCGCGCGCCCTTTGCCTCTGCGCAGCCAGGTCAGGAGCCTGTTCCCATCATCGTCTTCAATGCCGCGCCCGCGCAGAGTAGCGCGCTGGCGCAGGCGGTCGTGCAGTTCGATGGCTCGCTGCGCAACGCCGCACTGGTTGACGAGAGCGGCGCGGCCATGCCCTACCGGGTCGTCAATCGCTGGAGTCAGGAACGCGGCTCGATGGAGTTTCCCCGCGAGATGGTAGCGGGTATGCTCAGCTTCCTGGGCTTCACCGAAACCGGCAGTCTGATCGAAATGGCGCATAGTGCGCTCAACACGGCGCTGGGCGAGAGCGAGGATGCCAACATCATCACCCATGTTCATATCGATACTGCCATGCAGCCGGGCGTGGCGCGCATCGAACTGCTGATTGCCCCGAAAGGGCGCGCCAGCGTCAACGAGGCCGAACTCGCCTCGTTCGAGCCACAGATGATGGCTCTGCTAAACCGTGAGGATATCGAGACCCTGCGCATCTCCGTTATTGACGAGTTACGCGAAAAGCTCGAATTCGTCGCTGCCGACCTGCCCGCCTATGGCCTCAAAACCTTCTGGCTCTACCCGCGCGGCCTCGCGCAGCCTGTCAGCCGGTCTGCGTTCTCGCTGGCTGCGCCCGCAACAAACGCCATCGAAAACGAATGGTTCCGCGTTGAGGCCGACGCGCAGGATGGCACGCTGACCGTCGTCGATAAGCAGACGGGCGCGGTCTACACGGGCCTCAATCGCTTCGTGGATGGCGGAGACGTTGGCGACCTCTACACGTACTGCCCGCCGCAGGATGATCGGCTCATCAGCCAGCCGCTTGAGCCGCCGCGTATCGAACTGGTCAGCGCGGGTCCGGCGCGGGCCACATTGCGTATCAGCGGGTTATGGTTGCTGCCTGCCGCCTGTAATGAGAGCCGCAGCGGGCGCAGCGAAGAGGGCGTTTCCTGCGCGATCAGCACCGAAGTGTCACTAATCCCCGGTATGCGACGTATTGATATACAGACGAGTATTGACAACGCGGCGAAGGATCATCGCCTGCGCGTCCTCTTCCCGGTACCGTTCAGCGTAGAACAGGTAGCCGCCGAAGGAACCTTCGAGGTGCGCAGCCGCCCGGTCGCGGCGCCGCGACCGGCGGATGTGACAACCTGGGCGGAGACGCCGGTTAATAGCTTCCCGCAGAAACGTTTTGTCGATATCAGTAATGGAGAGCGCGGGCTGGCCATCCTCAATCGCGGGCTGCCGGAGTATGAAATGGTGCAAGCCGGGCCGGGCGTACCGGCGGGGGGCATGGCGCTCGCATTGACGTTGCTGCGCTGCGTGGAGTGGCTCTCGCGCGGCGATCTGGCGACGCGGCGCGGACATGCGGGGCCGATGGAGTACACGCCAGAGGCGCAATGCCTCGGCCAGCACGTCTTCAACTACGCGCTGGTACCCCACGGCGGCGACTGGCAGACCGACGATGCGCTCGTCCTGCGTGAGGCCCAGGCGTTCAACACAGGCGTGCGCGCGCTGACCGCCAGCCAGCACCAGGGCCAACAACCTGCGACCGCCCGGCTCGTCAGCGTCGAGCCGCCCGCACTCGTCGTCAGCGCCATCAAGCGCAGCAACGACGGGCAGGGCCTGCTTGTGCGCGTCTATAACCCGCTCACTCGTTCTGTAGAGGCGAGCATCCAACCGGAACCGCCTGTCGGCGCGCACGCAGGCACAACAAACGAGGCAAGCGAGCATACAGATAAAGGGCTTGCCTTTACTCGCGCTTTTATGGCAAACTTACAGGAGGAGCCGCAAGAATCGCTGCCCTGGCACCATAGCGGTGGGGAAAAGGCGCTGCACCTCACCATACGGCCGGGCGAGATCAAAACGTTGCTGTTTCAGTAGGGAAAATGTCATATCCTGTTGTCGTTGGCGTATCCGGTACGTTGTATATCATGTAGTAGCCGAATATGTATTTCTGTAAATCGAAAGGGGCCGAGGTCCTGTGATAACACATCTCCTGTTTCATTTTTCGCTGGCCGGCATTGCAGCGGGAAATCCGCCCGCTACCACCTCTTCCGGCAGTAACACACTGGCTGCATTACAAAATGCTCTAGGTATTGTCATTGCATTTGCCGTCGCCTTTATCGTCATCTTCTGGCTGAGCCTGATTGTATGGACGTTCCGCGACATCCGTTCGCGTTCTCAGGATTTTCTGACGCAGATTCTCGCGACTGTGCTGGTGGCAGTCTTCTTTATCGGCGGTCTCTTCATTTACCTGATCCTGCGCCCGCGCCAGACTCTGGCCGAGATTTACGAGCGGCAACTGGAAGAGGAGTCGCTGCTGGCCGAGATGACGGAGCGACAGACCTGCGATAACTGCCATGTGCGCGTCGAGTCCGATTTCCAGATCTGCCCATCCTGTGGCAAGAAGCTCAAGCGTCCCTGCCCCAAGTGCGAGCGCCTGCTCGAACTGCGCTGGTCTTTCTGCCCCTACTGCGCCACCAATCTCGCGGCTGCCTCGATGCCGGGCATGCCCGGTATGGCTCCTATGCCTTCTATGCAAGGTATGTCACCCCCTCAAAGCGTCCAGATGGGTCGCCGTTACGAATGATGTAATGAGATTTCCGCATGTCGTCCTGCGTGGAGCGAAGGACGACATGCCGGGATTGCTTTGCATGGCAATCCGTTGACCCTCTCAACTTAACGTAAGACTTGGCTGATCAGGCGCATTGTGGTATAATGAATGGGCGCAAATGTGGGCAAAAACAGGCATTGTGCCACATTTTCTTATCGCAACAAGAATATCTCTAAAGGGCTGCGACTTCGTGAGATAGCATTTCCCTCGCGCCTTTCGCCGGACCGGACTGGTCAGTCGAAGCGGGCATGTTCTCCTTACGGACAGGCTCATATCTTGTGCCTCGGAGAGGGTAAGTGGCTGTCTTGCAGTCTGCTGCTTACAACTTCTGGCGCTATGGTCTAGTTTCTGAAAATAAAAGGTATACGGGCAGATGGCAAAAATAGATGAATCGATGATGACGGAGCAGGGGACATTGACTGCTACCACGCAGAGAAATGGAAAAGTGAACGGCTTGAATGGCAACGGTGGACACGGGAATGGGAATGGCAACGGCAACGGCTACAATGAGCAAAACATCCAGATTCTCGAAGGGCTGGAAGCTGTGCGTGTGCGTCCAGGCATGTATATCGGCGCGACCGACCAGCGCGGCCTGCACCATCTCATTACCGAAGTCGTTGACAACAGCATCGACGAGGTGATGGCAGGCGAAGCGGATACTGTGATTGTCACCATCCATGCCGACGAATCCGTTACCATCGAGGACAACGGGCGCGGCATCCCGGTAGCGGAACATCCCCAGCGCCCCGGCCTCTCCACGCTCGAAGTGGTCATGACCATCCTGCACGCAGGCGGCAAGTTCGGCGGGGGCGGCTATCAGATCAGTAGTGGCCTGCACGGCGTGGGCGTGAGCGTCGTCAATGCGCTGTCCGAATGGTGCCAGGTCGATGTGCGGCGCGAAGGCCGTCTCTGGCGGCAGCGATACGAAAAGGGGGTGGCAGTCACGCCCCTGCTTGATCTGGGGCCAGCCGAGGGTACCGGCACTACCACTTCGTTCCTGCCAGACCTGACAGTAATGGAGACGCGCGATTACAGCTTCGATATCCTGGCCCAGCGTTTCCGCGAAATGGCCTATCTCAATCGCGGTCTGACCATCTCGCTGCGCGACGAACGCAGCGACCGCGAGGCCACCTTCTACTTCGAGGGCGGCCTGGTCTCCTTCGTGCGTTACCTCAACAAGAACCGGGGGCGTTTGCAGGCGCGACCCATCAGCGTCAATCGCGAGGTGGACGGCGTCAAAGTCGAAATCGCTTTGCAATACAACGATGGCTGGAACGCCACCGAATTTTCCTTCGCCAACGGCATCAACACCGTCGACGGCGGCATGCATATCACCGGCTTCCGCAGCGCCCTCACGCGCACGCTCAACGACTACGCGCGCAAGGTGGGCCTGCTCAAAGAGAAGGACGGCAACCTCAGCGGCGACGATGTGCGCCAGGGCCTGACAGCCGTCGTTAGCGTCAAGATTCCCAACCCGCAATTTGAGGCGCAGACGAAGGCCAAACTGAACAACGCCGAAGTGCGCCCCATCGTCGAGGCCGTCACCGCCGACATGCTCATGCAATATCTGGAAGAGACGCCGGGCGAGGCCAAAGCCATCATCGACAAATGTCTCCTCTCCGCCCGCGCTCGCGAAGCGGCCCGCGCCGCCCGCGAACTTGTCCAGCGCAAAAACGCCCTCGATACCACCCTCCCCGGCAAACTCGCCGACTGCTCCGAGAAACGGCCTGATCGCTGCGAACTGTATCTGGTGGAGGGAGACAGTGCCGGTGGGAGCGCGAAACAGGGCCGTGACCGCCACTTCCAGGCCATCCTGCCCCTGCGCGGCAAAATCCTCAACGTCGAGCGGGCGCGGCTGGACCGTATGCTGGCGAGCGAAGAGGTCAAGAACATCATTACCGCGCTCGGCGTGGGGGTGGGCGAACACTTCAACATGGCGAAGCTGCGCTACGGGCGCATCGTCATCATGTGCGACGCCGACGTGGACGGCGCGCACATTCGCACCCTCCTGCTCACCTTCTTCTATCGCTACATGGAGCCGCTCATCACCGGGGGCCATCTCTACATCGCGCAGCCGCCGCTCTACCACATCAAAATCGGCAAGCAGGTCCACTTCGTCTACTCCGACGAGGAGCGCGACCGGCTGGTAGAGCAGTACAAAGCCGAACACAACGGCAAAGAGCCAGAAGTTGGTCGCTACAAAGGTCTGGGCGAAATGAACCCGGAAACGCTCTGGGAGACCACCATGGACCCGACCACACGCACGCTTCTGCGCGTCACCATCGAAGAAGCCGTGGAGGCCGATAAAACCTTCACCATGCTCATGGGAGACGAAGTCGCCCCGCGCCGCCGCTTCATTGAAAGCCACGCGAAGAACGCGACGCTGGATATATGATTTTCACTTCCCGAACCGCTCTCGGCTCCGTGCCTGCGCCTTCTCCGCCTCTTCCTGCCGGTTTTTCGGCGTAGAGGCGGATTGCAGCGAGGCGAGCAGCCGCGTTGAGATGTCTGCAATATCATCGACTGCCGCGTAGAAGGCGGCCTCGTTGGCTTTGGAGGGCTTATTGAAGCCGCTGATCTTGCGCACGAATTGCAGGGCGGCGGCGTGAATCTCTTCCTCGCTGGCGGGCGGCTCGAAGTTGAAGAGGGGGCGAATGTTTCGACACATCTTATTTTGCCTCCGTCGTTGACCCGGATAATGGCGCATCAAGAAATTCGCTGAGCATCGCCTCGATGGTCATAAAACCGCCGGGCAGCAGGATGAGCGGCTGGCCCCTACCATGAATTTCGTAGTAGATGTTGAGGCTGTTTACCTGCGCATAGTGGCCTTTGTCATCCTGGTTCATGCTGCTTTTATCCTTTCCTATCCTTCGGTTCTCCTTATTGCTATTCCTTCTGGCTTGATGATAGTCGGTAGTCCGCGCCTATCAGCGCGTGCGGGGTAAGAGGCCCGATATGCGCCCTATGTACCTGCGTCCTGGTTCCTTATACCTCTATGGCTACAATCGAGTCAACTGCGGATGGAGTAAACTACTCACTATGTACCTGCGTCCTGGTTCCTTATACCTCTATGGCGGCCCCAGACCTCCGGGTTGACCAGGTTGGTGGGGCGCTGGCCGCGCAGGGCAAGGGCGATCTGTTCACAGGCCATGACCTCCATACGCAGGAGACCGGCTGTCGTGTAGGCGCCGATGTGGGGTGTGCAGATGGTGTTGGGATGGGTGAAAAGCGGGTGATTGGTCCTGGGCGGCTCCGGGTCGTAGACATCGAGGGCGGCCCCGGCAAGATGACCCGAACGCAGGGCCGCCAGCAGCGCATCCTCGTCGACCAGCGCGCCGCGAGCGGCATTGATCAAATAGCTGCCCGGCGGCATCAGGCGCAGCGTTTCGGCGTTGATGAGGTGGCGCGTCTGCGGCGTGGCAGGCAGGTGCAAGGAGACAACCTGAGCGCGCGGCAGCAACGCAGCCAGCGAGGAAACCAGTTCTACGCCCAGCGCGCTGGCTCGTTCGGCGGAGATGAACGGGTCGAAGGCGATGACCTTCATGCCCAGCGCCTGCGCGATGACCGCTACGCGACTACCAATGCGGCCCAGACCCACCAGACCAAGAATGTTGCCTGCCACCTCAAAGCCGGGCGTCAAATCTGTCAGGGCCGGAAATGGCTGCCCTGAGCGCAGGATGCGATCTCCGGTCATCACGCGCTTGCAAAGGTTGAGCAGCAAGGCGACTGTATGTTCAGCCGTAGACTCGGTCGGCCCGTCGGGCGTATTGACGACCAGCAGGCCACGTTGTGTGGCCGCATCCAGATCGATACGATCCACGCCGATTCCTGTGCGGGCGATGACGCGCAGGCGTGGCAGGCGATCCATCACCTCACCCGTCACAAATGTTTCCCCTGAAACCAGAATGGCGTCCGCCGTTGCCGCCTCCGCATACCAGTCATTGCGCTCGCCAACCGTTGTTACCGTCACGGTTGCCAGCCCCTCCAGAACGGCCAGCGCGGCGCGATGCAATGGCCTGCCGCTCCATACATGTGCCTGTATCATGGATGTCCTTCCTCTCTGACTTTTCGCAGCGCAGATTCTTCGCTTCACTAGGATGACATGTCCATGATGGTTTTTCATGGCATGACATACCCGGGCAGGTTTTTTTTATATCATGTCACATTTTCTGCACAGAGTTGGATAACGCTGGCACATTGGCTCTGCTAAACTGGCACACAGGCAGGCGGAAACGCTTGCGCCAACATGGGGACGAGATAAGCAAAGCAAGACAGGGCCGGACGAGGAAACGGCTCGCGAAAGGGATCGAGAAACATGGATGCTTCCAGCGACGACTCACCTGTGCGTTCTATCCAGCAGGTCGGAAAGTACGCGCTCCGCAGGAAACTGGGGCGTGGTGGCTTCGCCGATGTCTATCTGGGGGAACACCCTTACCTGCGCACACAGGTAGCGATCAAAATTATGCGTTCGTTCGACGAGGCTGACGTGGAGACCTTCCTGACGGAGGCGCGGTTTGTGGCGCAACTGCGGCACCCGCACATCATCCGCGTACTGGACTTTGATCTGGAAGGGGAGACGCCATTTCTGGTCATGGACTACGCGCCCAACGGTACCGTGCGCCAGCGATACCCGGAAGGGACGAGGCTGGAGCCGCATGTCATTCTGGCCTACGTGGAACAGGTAGCGGATGCCCTACAGTACATTCACAGCCAGCATTTGATTCACCGCGACGTGAAGCCTGAGAACCTGTTGCTCGGCCCACATGGTGAAGTGCTGGTGAGCGACTTTGGCATCACCATCGCGGCGCGCCGGATGGTTGTGCGCACGCAGACCATCGTCGGCACCATCGCCTACATGGCCCCGGAACAGATTCGCGGTCGCCCCTGCATGGCGAGCGACCAGTACGCGCTGGGGGTGATGGTCTACGAATGGTTGTGCGGCGTCAGGCCGTTCAGGGGAACGGCGCGCAGCATTGCGCAGCAGCATCTTTCCGCGCGGCCACCATCACTCTGCGAGCGCGTTCCCGGCCTGCCGCCAGCGGTAGAGCAGGTCGTGTTCCGCGCCCTCGCCAAAAATCCGCGCTATCGCTTTGAGAGCGTGCTGGCCTTTGCTGACACGCTAGGCGAAGCCTTCGAGGAACAGGGGGTCACGACGGTCACCGAGAGCCTGCCAGCGCAGCCAGTTCATCCTTATCAGATCGAAGCCGAACGCGCTCTCCCGGCGCGGGCAATGCGCAGTCAGGAACGGAAAACCAGTTCCGTGCCGCTCGCGCGCCCCCAGACGGGAAAAACCGGCTTCGGCCCGACAACGCGCCGCCCGAAGAAAAAGCCCGCATGGCAAAGGCGCAAAATCTGGCGAGAGATCGCCGCCACCTACATGATCGACCTGCTGGCCGTCGCCGTCCTGAGCAGCGTTCTCGCCGCCTTGAACGTGCCGCCCGCGCTGCTGGAGTTGCTGCTGGCGCTCTGCATCGTCCTGCTGCCGCTCGCGGGGGCGGTTCTCTGGCAGAACACGTGGCTGGCCGCTCTGACGCTGAGCATCGCCCTCGTGGCGCTCGCCCTGGCCTTCTGCCTCCACGCCCCCATCGTCTTCATTGTCGTCTCCTTCGCCCTGCTCCTCCTGAGCCTGGCCGTCGCCTTCGCCGTCAGCATGAAACGGCCTACGCGCTGAGCTGAACCGGGCAGAAGGCGAAAAAGAGAGAGCAGGGATCTCGGCGCCTTTGCCGGTGGCCCTGCTCTCCCTTTTCTGCCTGCACTTATCCGTGCAGTTCCTTGCTCACCACTTCCAGTGGATGTTCCCTGAGCATCCAGGTGCGGATGAGGCCAACAGCTATCTTGAAGCGGCTCTTTCTGAAATCCTCTTGCTCAGCTTCAATGATGTCGAACTCTCTGAGCATTTTCAGCGTCTCTATAAAGTAATCGCTTTTACAGGGGAGACGGCGCCGGTGGTAGATTTCTTCAATCTCGTTGAGGGAGATCCAGCGTCCTTCTTCCTTGCTGCACTCCGCGATGGCGGCCAGTACAACCCGCTCTTCCGGCGTGATCTGATCCCAGAGCCAGTCGAAGTGGAACTGGCCTGTTTGCATGACCTCGTGTAGCACAATGTTCACATCGTTGATTGTCACATAATTCTTGCGCCGCTTATTGCAGTAATCAACGATAGCGCGGCAGATCAGGTGGATCAGGTAGGGCTGGTCGGCGGTCAACTGGCGAATCTTCTGCACGGTGAGCGGCTCATATTCCAGGTAGCCCGCCACCGGTTTCTGGATCAAATCTTCCGCGTCCTGCGGCGCGAGCCGTGAGAGGCGATAGTGAATGGCGATATGGAAGAAGACCGAGCGATACCATTTCGTAAACTCGGTAATCTGGTGCGTGCCAGAGAACAGGAACCTGGTGTTCGTCCGGTGCTGAAGAATATCGCGCAGGTATTCGAAGATTTCCGGCTCTAGCTGCCCTTTGATAACCTGCTCTTCTAAAACCTCAAACTCATCTATTAGCAGGATCAGTTTGCGTCCGCTGATCTGCTCTTCGACCTGATCCAGGAAGACATCAAAGGCATGGATCGGGTCCCTCTCAAACTCCTGTGGCTCCGGGGCTTTGATGGCGATGTCTTTCTGCTTCATAGCTCGTTTCATGAGATAGGCCACGCGCCGCAGGAAGTTCTCAATCGTAATATTATAGGAAAGGCGCTGCATATCCAGAAAAACCGGAATATGCTCTGCCAGCGCCGGGGATTGAATCAACTGGGACAGCAGGCTGGTTTTGCCGGAACGACGTTGCCCGTACAGCACGATCACGCCTCTGGCATCGCGCGTCAGGTTATCTACCAGAAAGGCTTTTTCTTCCTCACGCCCGTAGAACAGGTCGCTATCATGTGCCGGTGTGCCGGTTGAGTAGGGGTTAGGGATAGTGTGGAAAGCCTGTTGCGAGTCGTGTAACTCAATGCAGCCCGGGAAATGCTTCTCAACCATCTCACCGGAGACATCATCAAAAACGACCTCGAACATGAGAGGGAGCTTCGTGGCGTGAGGCGCGAGAATAAATTCGGCGCTCGTCCCTTCTCCGGCGGCGATGATCTCGGTTTCAAAGGTATTCTTCCCAACCACCTCAAAAGAATCGTTATGCAGCAGCGTGAGTTTGACATCGCTGGCGGAACTGCGCCCCTCGTTGTTGATCTCGACGAGGATGCCCACCTGCGCTTCCCTGCGCACATCCCTTGTCAGCAGCGTGACTTTGAGTTCCGCCTTTCCCCGCAGTTCACTCAACTGTTTCTGTAACAATGCCTGCCATTTCTTGAAAAGCAGGAGAAACATCTGGTAATCCGGTAGCTTGCTGATCGGCTCTCCCAGCAGCGAGATAGCGTATTGCTGATCCAGCGTCTTCTGGCTGCGACCGATGGCCTCCATCGCTTCCAGCAAGCTATTCAGACGGTCATGAAGGTCCTCGCGGTGAAAGTGCATTGTCAACGGGCGAGTGATGGCGCGCAGAGCCTTAAAGACAGGAAGCACAGCGCGCACATACTGATTATTCCTGTCGAAGTTCTCTTCCTCCAGGTCACAGTGGTAATGGGAGATATCTTCCAGCGTTTCCAGCATGAAGAGCCGATGCAACTCTTCGTAGATCAGACGGAGATCCAGGCCGTAATGCAGTTTTTCGGCGCCCTGCTGAGCCTGCACCATTTGCAGGAGCTTTTCGCCAACGTTGCTCTCATTGAGGTCGTAGAGGATTTCTTTGACGGCATTGATGTAACGCCTGATAATCGCGCCGGTTGCCATATGCGCAATCTGTTCCCAGATGTGCTTTTGCAGATTTTTTGCGATGAAGAGGTGGACATAGACGATGAGACTGCCCGGGTGCTGATCCAGATAATGCGCCAGTACATGCGCCGCTTCCTGGCGCACCCATGTCGATGTCTTATCTTGCGCGGCAATGAGCAGCAGATCAAAAATCTGGTGCCTGCGGTTCCTGTCAAGCAGGAGTTCTGTCTGGGGGTCGATCAACTCATCTATTTTGCGCACGGCAATACGGCGCACGAAGCGACTGGAGTTCTCGATGGCTCGTTTAAGGTAGTAGAGGCCCTCGTCCCAGTCGTAGCGCATCAGGGCGGGCAGGCAATCAATGGTGACATTGCGCACCTCGTACTCCAGATCGGTTGACAATCGGCGCAGCAATGTGCGCGCCCTGACAGTACTGGCCGCATAAAGGGCAGGAAGCAGGGCCGCCAGTTGCTTGCGCACTTCCAGCTCGCCATTTTTTGCCAGTTCTTCAAAAGTGTCAAAATCTCCGGCCTGAAGATGGCCCTGCTCAACCAGCTTTTTGAGCGCGAAGGCTTGCAGGAAAACGTCATTGTTTTCAAGAAGGTGGTTGATTACCTCCTCAGCAGAGGATTGTCGGCATAGCTGCTCCCAGCATCGGGCAATGGTATCCGCAACCTGTTGCTGATTGACAACGCGCAACAGTTCAAATTTATCCTCTGCGGCCAGCGCAATTTCATAGTGATTATCACCGTCAATATCGCCGAGACGCACAGCGTGAATGCGGTCTTTTGCCTGGTAGGTCCAGAGGAGATCGCCGCTGCGATTGAAAACATACAGGGTGCCGTCGGCACAGCCGACGACGATCTCGACCATGCCATCCTGGTCGAGATCGGCAGCGTCAATCGTCAGGGCGCTGTGGGGCAGGTAATATCTCCAGAGCAGGTGGCCGCCGCTATCCCGGACATGAATATTGCGATCTTCAGAGCCAACAAGTATTTCAGGTTGCCCATCATTGTTGATGTCTTTGATACATATTGCTTTGATATGGTCAAACGTTTCAAATGTCCAGAGCAGTTTGCCACTACGCCTGTAGGCGTAGATACTGTTGTTGAGGCCCGCGACGATGATTTCGGGCGTGTTCTCATCGGCGGCAGTATGCCCGCGCACAATGCTCACGCCTTCTTCTGTACTAAACTCAGTTTCTAGCATGCGCAGATCATGACCATAGATGAACAGTTTTTTCGCTTCCGAGCCGATGATGATTTCCGGCGCCTCCCGGTTACCGGTTGCGCGCACACAGATGCTCGACACCTGGGCAGCGGCAGTTTTTACCTGGTGCAATAGCCCTTTCTCGCCGCCGAGAATATAGAGGTGGTGGTCGGTTGAGCAGATGAGAATATCTTCCTTCGGGCTGTGGTGTTCAAAGAAGCCGCTCTGGATATCGGTAATATGATCTTCTTCCAGGTGGGTAGACCAGGCGCGCCGTCCGCCTGCATAAAATGCGGAAAGGCGACCGTCCGCTGTCCCTATGACGATCTCTCGCCCTGATTGTTTCGTTGTGTTGCGGAAGCAGACGGTGCGTATATACTCCATATCATCCCTGTGCCAGACCTGTTCGACCTTCTGCTGCGCCAGCCGCAGGAGTATAGAGAGCGCCTGAAGATACTTGCCATGTGCCAGCCCTTCCTCTGCCTGCTCAAAGGTCACCAGTTTTCTGGTGTTCAGACCGACCACATCCGCAAGCAGATTTTGCTCGTCTTTATCAAGTTCAAGATGGAGCAACTGAGGTTCTTCCAGTCGGTGATAGTATCTGCGAATTCTTTCCGCAACCCCCCTGCGCAGGCGCACATGCATGGCGCGGATACGCTGGTTTTCGTCGCCGATCAGCAATTCGGGCGCGCCATCGTTATCAATATCGGCAATGGCGATGTCGAAGGTGCGGTATCTGTGATTATGCCGCCAGATGAACTTGCCCTGAGAACTCAGAATATAGATGCATTTATCTTCACAACTGGCAATGATCTCTTTCTCCCCATCGCCATCAATGTCAGTAGCGTAGAGGGTGAGCAGGCGATTTTCAAAGTGTTCATACTCCCATTTCCGGGTAAACTGGCCTTTGCAGCAGGTCAGCGCAATCAGATTCTTGTGATCGGTAGAGAGCAATATTTCGGTTTTCCCGTCCTTATCGATATCCTCGACAACAATGGTGCGAATGGGATGGCCGAGAGCATAGCGGGTAAGCTCCTGCCCCTGCAAATCGAGGACATACAGGTTGCCGTCAACCGAGCCAAAGAGAACTTCATCTTGCCCATCGCCGTTGAGGTCGCAGGCAAAAACGCTGCGCACATGACCGCCGGTTGCATATTGCCAGAGCTGTTCGCCTGTGCGCAAATCGAGTCCATACACGCAGCGATCTTCCGAGCCGATAATGATGCGGGATTGCCGTAAAGGATCGACACAGATGCTGCGGATGACATGGTTGATGTTAAACCAGCAGGCGTCCTGCGCCAGTTGCCGCTCAAGAGGTTGCCCCTCTTCGTTGAAAAGCAGCTTCGCGCCATCTTTCGTCAGCAAACAGCCCTCGCTGTCCAGCACATAGACCTTGCCGTCGCGCGTCCCCACAATAATGCGCACCGCAGCCTCTTCGCCAGGTCTGGCCATTCCACTGATGGTGATGGTATCCACCCAGGCGCGTGTACCTATCTCACGTTGCCAGCCTATCTCACGCAGCCAGCGCAGCTTCCCCGTCCTGGAAAGGCAGTAGATACGGCCATCACGCGAGCCGATAATGATTTCAACATCACCGTCTCCATCAATATCTGCTACAGCAATACACATCACCCAGTTCTTCGCCTTGTAGTCCCAGATACGGCTGAAGATCGTCAGCCCATCATTAAGCGCAAGTTTCAGCGGGTCCCTCGTATTTGCCATATCCTTTTCCCTTTGCTCGCCCTGTCGTGCTGTTCGCGGCCCTTGCCGGTGCATGGTTTTGCGCCTTGCTCATAGATAGTATAGCCTCAACCTGCTTACAAAATGTGTCAGATTCATGCCATTGCCGCTTTGCAGATGCATCAACCCCCTTCATTCTCAGTGGAAAGACTCCTTTTTATGCTCTCCTGCCCCATTCGTCTTTACCAGTAGAGTAAATGTATGGCAGATAGATTATGTTTGTCATGATTATGGCACACTTTGCGCGACTGTTGACAGTATACTGATTGACAGAGAACATTCTGCCTGAAGATAAGGAGAAGGAAGATGATGGATATACACCCCGGCTCCTCGAATCCGTATTTTGCGAAAGCAAAGATGCATCGCCCGGAAATGTTTTTTGGACGTGCGGACCTGCTCAGGAAAGTGCTTGAGAGCGTGTTTCATCGTCAGTGCGTATCCATTGTAGGCCCGCGCGGCATCGGCAAAACCTCGTTTCTCTGGTACGCCAGCCTGCCAGAGGTGCAAAAGGCATTTCAGTTTGACCTGAGTCATCACCTCTTTGTCTTCCTTGATCTGCGGGAGTATCTGAGCAAGAGCAGCGCGGATTTTTTCCATCAGGTGAGTAGGGAGATGATAAGAGAGGGGAAGAAACGCGGTTTGACGCTGCATAGCGACGGTCCAGGCGAAGATGAGTTCGGCGGCCTTCTCGATCAAATCGAAGACCAGGGCTTCTTTCCCGTCTTGCTGCTGGATGCTTTCGATAAGGTCACGCTCAATGAGCAGTTTGATCGAGCGTTTCTTGAATTCTTGCGCGCGTTCGCCAGTTCAGGCCAGGTTTCTTACGTCACCGCTTCCCTCGCTCCGTTATTTGAAATCTGCCACAGCGGCATCGCCGGCTCTCCGTTTTTCAACATCTTTGACACGTGTCACCTGGAAGCTCTCTCGCCACAAGAGGCATGCCGGTTGATTAGCGAACCGGCCAGCGAGAGCGGCCTCCCTTTCTCAAACAACGAAATTGCCCTGATCCTCAAGTGGGCTGGATATCATCCGTTCTTCCTGCAACGCATCTGCTACCTGTTCTGGGAGGAAAAGCGAAGCGGCGGCAAAATCCAGGTAAAGCAGTTAAGGGATCGCGTCTATAAGGAGCTTTCTCCCATCTTCGAGGAGATATGGAAATCGCTCTCCGAGAAACAGAGGAACGTGTTGCAAGACGAAGCGCGACTGAAGGAACACCAGCAGCGCCAGTTCCCTGAGCTGAGCGAAAGTTCCATTTTCCGCCTCTTCATCCGCACTCTCTGCCGGATAACCTTTTTCGACCTGACAACCGCTGAACTGGAAGCCGCGTTGAAGCATCTGGATAACCTCACCGCACTGGCAGAAACAAATCTGCGGCTTATGAAGCTTGTGGAGGTACAGCTCAAATCGCAGCAGAATCCCACAGCTGCTGAGAAAGGGGAAGCTATCCGCAGTGTTCTCAATAAGGCGTTGCAGCAGTTACAGGGCCCGGGAAGGCAGTCAGATAGTGCAGCTGGCTGGCGGCACTACAATATTCTGTACTATAGTTTCTTTCAGAAGAAAAGCCGCCTCACAAAGGAACAACTCGCTGCCCGTCTGGAAATAAGCGTGCGGACATACTACCGCGACCGCGACGAGGCTATTGAGACGCTCCGTCAGGAGCTTATCAAGATGGAAATGGAAGTCGACAGGTCAGATGACGAGGAATGACGAGATTGGCCTCTGTCAGAATACAGAAAGTAAATATCACCTTTTGTGCTGCCAGTTGATTGACTGGCAGCATTTTATATCTTCAACTACTCCACGTCTTTAAGGTAGAGCATAGTTCTTTCTGTAATTCCATATCTGTCAGGAGAGAGCATGATAAACACGATTTCTGCCCCGGTTTTAGTAATGATGGCCGGTCTACCGGGCGTCGGGAAGACGAGTCTGACCTACGCATTAGGGCGCGAACTGGGCTATCAGATAGTAGACAAGGATTTGTACAGGCAGGCATTGATACAGCAGACAGGACTTGATCCAGATCAGGCCAGCAAACTTGCCTATGAGCTTTCGTATGCACAGATCCATACCCTGCTGGTGCAGCGCCAGCTGTCAACCATCTTTGACAGCGCCGCTCTCCACCGCGTCACTCTTGATAGAATCAAGGACATTATGAGCCGCAACAACAGAGCAACGCTCAAGGTGATTCTGTGTGTCGTTGAGCGTGATCTGCGTAATGAGCGATTGCGCAACAGGCTGGATCAACCTACCAACCTTTCTATTGATCCCGCAACGCTCTCAGATTATTTCCGTTATTTTGAGCATTTGCCTGCTGATAGATTGACGCTCTTTACCCATGAGCCGCTCGCTATGTGTATCGAAAAAGCTAGAGCATATATCGATCTTCGGCAGGTAGTTCGATATTAGAACATATGTCAATTTTTGCAGGATAAATGGATCCTGGCACAAATCTGGCACATTTTTTCTTATCACATATGATATTCTTTAGATATTCTAAGGGTACTCTCTAAGGCTGGTCAATGATTCGGGCAATGAATGGTAGAGGTTATCTTCAAGAGTGACGGACCGCCGGAGAGAGGAAACGCAGTTCTTTAGTAAAGCAAACAAAAATCGAAAGGAGTATGTATGCGTCATGATTTTTCTGATTCGTCACGGGGAGAGTGAGGCGAATGTGGGGCTACCTACCTGTCGTCCAGAGTGTGGAGGACTCACGCAGCGAGGGCGCGAGCAGGCGCGGGCTATCGCTGACTTCCTCAGAAATTATCCTCCAGACCTGATTGTTACATCACCGTACATCCGTGCAAAACAAACGTTGGAGGCAGCACTGTCTCTACTGCCCGATACAGCCAGAAAGGTGCCGATTGAAGAAGTTCCATCAGTACGGGAGTTCACCTATCTCGCCCCAGGGCGCTGGGCGTCTTCAACTGTTGAAGAGCGGCGACCGGAAGTAGACAGATACTGGCAAGACGCTAAGCCAGAGGATGTTGATGGGCCTGGCGCCGAGTCGTTTAGCGCATTCATCGATCGGGTACATACCTTCCTTGAACAGGCCGGAGAGATGGAAAGGGAGTATGAAAACATTGCGGTCTTTAGCCACGAACAGTTCATCAATGCTGTTCTCTGGCTAAAAGATCATACCCCTGAAGAGGTATCTTCCCAGGCTATGCGCGATTTCCGTACTTTGCTTGATCGCAAACCCATCCCGAACGGCGCTATTGTCCAGCTAAAATATAGCAATCATGATGGTTGCTGGAATTCCGAAGTCATCACCTGGCATCTAAAGGCTGAGGCCCTGGTAGCCACCGATTAGCCTCGCAACAACTCTGAGGCTCGACAGGACGATGCGGTTCTGTCGGGCTTTTTTGTATTTCTTAACCTTCCCTCAACCAGATCATCACCGCTTCTTTCTTTACAGGCACGTTTGTCCCCTTTATACTATCAGTAATGGATGAGTCTCTCGTGCCCTGCTGTGCGGTTCAGGGGTCTGCATGGCGGTTCTGGTGCTTCCATTGCCATATGCTTATATGTCTTTTATGCCTGTTTAACTATTTCTGTCTGAAAAATCCCCCTCCGGGATAGAAGGAGTTTTTTTCTCGTGTTGCGACAGACACCCTTTTTCCTGACCGTTCGTGTCTTCCTCATGCTTTTCGCGGGCGCTGTACTGGTTCTCCTCTCGGCCCAGGCGGCGTTTGCTCGCCCTCTTTCCGTGACTTCGACCGATTTCTTTATTAATAGCGGGACGGATCCCTGGGGAACGACCTTTGACGGACAGGGGCATCTCTGGCTGGCCGTGCCAGGCTGTGACCCCAGCCCGACGTGCTTTAAGACTGACCCTCCGGGCAAGATCGAGGAATATAACGTCTCCAATATGGCCTGGATACAGACGCTTCAGCTTCCCTCGGGCTACGGGCAGCCCATCTTTCTGGCAATTGACGGCAAGGGGCGGCTCTGGTTCCCCGGCGTGATGAGTAACGCGATCGAGATGTATAATCCGGCCAACCAGACCTTCCACAAATGGAAGATCCCGACAGCGAGCGCCCTCCCCTGGGATATCGCCATTGACCACAAAGGGAGAATCTGGTTTACTGAACATGGCTCCAATAAGATTGGCATGTTCAACCCCTCTACCCATGTCTTCAAAGAGATCGCTACTCCCGCTACGAATAGTAATCCCTATGGCATTACGGTCGACTCGCAGAATAATATCTGGTTCACTGAGAATACTGACGCGGTCGCTCTCATCGGGAAGTACAATCCCTCTACCGGCACGCTGCAAGAATATAAGATACGCAATGGCGATACAAGCGGCAGCGGCCTGACCCCGCATCTGATTACTATTGACCACAATGGCAACATCTGGTGGTCGGAAGGCTTTGTGGGGGCCATCGGCGAGTTGAAAATTGCTCAGGCCGTGCCGGGGACGAACAACGGTGTCACAGAGTTTTTCTATACGCCGCCATGTGGCACCTGCGATATGCATACCTCCGGGATTGCCGTCGACGGCCAGGGCAATATCTGGTTTGACGATTCGGACCAGAGCATCTTCGGCTCGTACAACGTCAGCGGCGGCTCGTTCTCGCTCTACAATACTCCCACGTCGAACAGCCATCCCCATGACGGTTTGAACATCGACTCACAGGGACATATCTGGTTTGACGAAGAGTTTGCCAATAAACTGGCAGAGGTAACCGTCGATTAGATAACAGAGAAATACCAGGGGGAAACAGGGAGGTTTCGACGTGCTACGGTATATGACACGCTTATCCTGGGGCCTGCGCGCCCTTTTCATACTCATCTTCGCCGTTTGCCTGCTGCTGCACTCGGTGCAGGCCAGCTTTGCCTATCGGGCCACCGTTTCGGCGCGAGATTTCTACATAGCCAGCGGCAGCGATCCGTGGGGAACGGCTATCGACCACAACGGCAATATCTGGCTGGCCGT
>Ga0209810_1002489_pt1 | contig 21901 bp, 17 predicted proteins | sample Coa_R1_7_FD_187159 | JGI IMG/M metagenome (GOLD analysis project Ga0209810, IMG submission 187159) | Surface soil microbial communities from Centralia Pennsylvania, which are recovering from an underground coalmine fire - Coalmine... | ecosystem: Environmental > Terrestrial > Soil > Unclassified... | reverse complement strand
CGAACAGGAGCGGCGGGCCGGGCGTGTCCGGCTGCTTTCTCTGCGCTACCGCTACCCGATTTTCCTCGCTGTCACGCTGGCCCTGTTCAATCAGCTCTCCGGCATCAACGCGATTCTCTACTATTTAAATGACATCTTTCGCCGGGCCGGGTTCGGTGCTGTTTCCGCCGATACGCAGGCAGTGGCCGTGGGCGCTACAAACTTGGTGTTCACGCTGATCGCCATGGCGGTGATTGACCGGCTGGGCCGGCGCACTCTGCTGCTGACCGGGGCGCTCGGCATGGCAGCGTGCCAGGCGGGCGTGGCCTGGGTGTTTCTTCGCCCCGGACACGCGGGCTGGCTGGTCTGGCTGCTGGCGGGTTTTATTGCCTGCTTTGCATTCTCACAGGGAGCCGTGATCTGGGTTTACTTGAGCGAAGTCTTCCCAACACCGGTGCGGGGTGCGGGCCAGAGCCTGGGCAGCTTCGTTCACTGGTTGATGAACGCCATCATCGCCTGGAGCTTTCCCGGGCTGGCAGAACGCTCCGGCGGCTATCCCTTTCTGTTTTTCGCGGCGATGATGGTCCTGCAGTTTTTCGTGGTCTGGCGGTGGTTCCCCGAGACGCGCGGCGTGGCCCTCGAGCAGATCCAGCGCCGCCTGGTGACTGCCGACTGAAACGTCATGGCCGAGTTGCTGGCTGGCGTGGATGTGGGAGGCAGTAAGGTGGCCGCGGGGCTGGTTACCCCGCGGGGCGAACTGGTGTTCCACACGCGAGCGCGCATGGAGGTCCACGACGCCGGAGCGGCGCTGCAATCCGTGGTGCAGGTAATTGAAGAGGTCTGCCGGGAGGCGGGCCAGCGTGGCGTGCGGCTCCGCGAACTGGGCCTGTGCGCTCCGGGTCCTCTAGATCTGGCGACCGGGCGTGTGCTGAACGCCCCGAATCTGCCGTGCTGGCACGGGTTCCCTCTGGTCGAAACCATTGAGAACCGTGTCGGCCTCCGCGTGTATCTGGAAAACGATGCCAATGCCGCCGGTCTGGCGGAAGCGCTCTGGGGCGCAGGCCGTGATTCCAGAATTCTGTTCTATGCCACGCTGGGCACAGGTCTGGGGACAGCGCTGCTGGTCGAAAAGACGATTTTCCACGGAGGTGGCGGCTACGCCGTCGAAGCAGGTCATCTGACCCTGGATTACAACGGCCCGGTGTGCGGGTGCGGCAAGCGCGGTTGCGCGGAGGTTTTCTGTGCGGGACCGGCGATTGCCCGCCGTGCGCACCGGAAGGTGGCTTCCAGGGCGGAGAGCTCGACCCTAGCGCGGTTGCTCGAACAGTCGTCGGAGGGACAGGCGGCCGAGCCGGTGGTGGAAGCGTTTCGGCAGGGCGATGAGCTGGCGCGAGGGGTGCTCGAAGAAACCGCCGACCTGCTGGGAATCTGGCTGGGCTGCGTCATGGATCTGTTCGATCCTGACCGGATTGTGCTGGGAGGTGGGCTGAGCGGCGTCTTTGCCGAGCTGAGCGAGCGCATTGCGGCAGTCGCCGGCCGCTGGGCGCTCAATCCGCGGGCGCAGCAGATCCCGTTAGGGACGGCACGTTATGGCGCAGAGGCAGGCATTGCCGGTGCGGCGGCGCTCGTGCTCAGAGCCACGAGCGAGTGAGAGCACGCACATCCGTCTGGAGAAGACGGACAAAAACGGCGCGGTTAGGGCGAGGAGGCGACACATGAAAAAGGCAAAGCTGCAGGTGGCAGGATGGGTGCTGGCAGTGTTGTGGTTAGCAGCAACCGGCGTGCTGGTGCACGCCCGCTGGCGGCAGCCCAACAGCGAGTACCAGGCGCGCCGGGCAGCGTTGCGCGCCGCGGTGGACGGGCCGGTGGTGCTCTTTGGCTACACCGGCCGCGAAACCTCCGGCACGCTCGACCGCTTCTTTCAGGAAGAGAATTTCTACTACCTGACCGGCTACGACTATCCCGGCGCCGCAGTCTTGCTGGTTCCCAACGCTGCGGGCAACGCCCCCTATACGGGCCCGCATGAAATTCTCTACCTGCCCCCGCGGGATCCAGTGCGCGAACGTTGGGAAGGGCCCGTGCCCGGTCCTTTCGATCCCGACATTCGCGAGCGAACTGGCTTCGAAGCCGTTCGGCCGCTGGCCGAGCTGCAAGAGGATCTCCGCCGTGTGGCTGGTCTCTATCGGAAGCTTTACACACTGCTTCCCCCCGCCCAGGAAGCCGGCTATCCGCACCGGCAGGTGTGGTTTCGCTGGCTTCAGCAGGTTGTACCGGGCACTGAACTCGATGATGTCAGCCGGCGCCTGGGAGCGATGCGGCAGATCAAGTCAGCGGGGGAAATCGAGCTGATTCGGCGCGCGGTGGAGCTTTCCGTGGATGCTCAGCTTGCGGCGATGCGGATGATGCGGCCGGGACTGTACGAGTACCAGGTCACCGCGCGCATGGAGGAAATTCACAAAGCCGGCGGATGCGAGCGCGAAGCCTATGCACCGATTGTTGGCGCCGGCTTCAACGCGACCATCCTGCATTACACCGCGCTCGATGCCCGCATCGAGCCCGGCGACCTGGTGGTGATGGACGTGGCGTGCGAATACGGGGGCTATGCCGCTGACCTCACGCGGACCGTCCCGGCGGACGGACATTTCACGCCGCGGCAGCGAGAGATTTACGAGGCGGTGCTCGGAGCGCAAAAGGCGGTGGTGGCGGCCCTCAAGCCGGGCATGAGCTTTGCTCCCGACGGCCCCAACAGCCTGACCCGCATTGCCCGACAGTACCTCGATACGCACGGCCGCGACCGGCAGGGTCGGCCGCTGGGCCGCTACTTCATCCATGGCCTGGGCCATCACATCGGGCTCAACGTACACGATGCCGGCGATCCTTACCGGCCGCTGGAGCCGGGCATGGTAATCACGATCGAGCCCGGTGTCTACATTCCAGAGGAAAAAATCGGCGTGCGCATTGAGGACGATTACCTCATCACGCCGACAGGAGCGATCTGCCTGAGCGAGCGCCTGCCACGTGAAGTCGAAGCGATCGAGCAATTGATGCAGAGCGCGCGCACGGCCCCGCACTGAGGTCAGGCAGCCAGACCCGCATCAAGGGCTTCGAAGAAGCGCTCCAGGTCCTCGGGCAGGGTAAAGATGTGCGTGGAGATGCGAATGCGCTCCGGACTGCCCGCCACGCGGATCTGACGGCGCGCGCATTCGTCCAGAACCTTTTGCAGCGAGCCGCGGACCGGTTCGAAACTCACCATCCCGCCATAGAACGGGTCGGCGCTGGCATTGACGATGCGGACCTCGGGTCGCTGTTCCAGATGTGCCCGCACACGGCTGGCCATTTCGTGGATCCGGCGGTAGATGCGGTCGGGACCGATGGCACGGTAAAAATCGAGCGCGGCCTTGAGGCCGACCATCACCGAAAGATTGGAGGTGCCCAGGTTGCTGAAGCGGTAGGCCTTGAGCGATGTGTCCCGCCAGCTCCCCGACGCCGTGTGCACCCAGAGCTGGTTCTGAAGGGGTTCGCGGATGAAAAGAAACCCGGTCCCCTTGGGCGCCAGCAGCCATTTGTGCGGGCTGCTGGCATAGAAGTCGCAGCCGAGCCCGCTGATGTCCAGCGGAAGCTGGCCGATGGCATGGGCACCATCCACATGCGTCAGCAGCCCTTTCTGCCGCGCCAGCGCGCAGATCTCCCGCACGGGCAGCACCACTCCGGTCACCGTCGTGATGTGGCTGAACGCGATGATGCGCGTGCGGGGTGTGATGGCGCGCTCGAAGGCTTCGACAATTTGATCCACCGATGCCGGGGGTTTCGGCAACACGACTTCGCGCAGGCGGATGCCGTAGCGGGCGGCTTTGAGCTCCCAAACGCACCGGCCGCCGGGATGTTCCTGGTCGGTGAGGAGAACCTCGTCTCCAGGGCGCAGATCGAGCCCGTTGCCCACGGTGTTGTTGGCCTCCGTGGCGTTGCGCACCAGCGCGAGCTCGTCGTGCGGGATGTTCAAAAAGGCGGCCAGGGCATCGCGCACTTCGCGCAGCGGCGGGTTTTCTTCATAGCCGAACCAGGGGTAATAAGGTTCGGTGAACTCTTCGGCGTGGAGGAGGTGGTCCACCATAGCCTGCAGAACGGGCAGCGGCGTACAGCCCACCGAACCGCAGTTCAGATTGACGCGATCGGCCGGCAGCACCCACTGCGAGCGTAGCTGCCGCCAGTAGGCTTCGGGATCCGTTTCGTAAAGCCGCGACGGCGGCAGCGGTGGGGCCGGTGCGCACAGCACCTGCTCGCGGGCAAGCGCGGGGAGGCCCGCCAGCACTGCAACCAGTGCGGAGTGCGTGAGAAATTCACGGCGATCGACCATGGCCCGCTTCTCCGTTGCGCGCCTTTGTCTACGTCCGGACTGGGAGCGCTGTCAAGCGATCAGCGGCCGGCGCGGATCCGTGCAGCAAGCAGGCGTGCGCGCTGGCGCGCGATGTCGAGATACCGGCTGCCGGCCGCGATCCGATCCAGCACAGCCAGCAGGGTCTGCGGGTCCGGGAGGGCGTGCTCGTCGAGGTCCCTTTCCAGACTCAGCAACGCATCGTTCAGGCCGAGGGGGTCGTACCGCATGGCCCGCTCCAAACGTTCCTGGTGTTCCTGCTGCAGGGAGAGCCCTTCGAAAATTTGCAGTAATTGGATCGCAGTGGGGTTGAGGGTGTAGTTGAATTGCACCTGGTAGGCCTGCCCGTCCTTTTCCCAGCGGAACGTTTTTTGCCCCAGATTGGCGATGCGACGATGCACATCGAGCTGCAAACCCTCAAAGTGATGGAGCCGATCAGCAAGGACAAAAATTTTCTGCGTCAGGGCCGGACTGACCTCGAAGGGCTGCGGGTCGGGGGCCTCGTCGAGTTGGCGGATGTCGTAGCTGCCGTGGCCGGTCTCGTCTAGACGGATCTCGACAAATTCAGGCGAACTGGAGCGGAAAACTTTACGGAAGGTGATGGTGGCAGGTCCGGCCGCCAGCGCCGACAGTGCCACAAGCAGGGGCAGCAGGCGAGCAGCACGCGTCATCATCGCGTCGGCCGCAGAGGCCATGAGTCTACCCGCGGACGCCGGGTGCGCGCCGCGAAAATATGACACAACGCCAGCGCCAGCGCATCGGCCGCATCGGGCGATTCCGGCACGGCACGCAGACCGAGCAGCTGCCGCACCATCCCCTGGATCTGCGTCTTGGAGGCGCCTCCATAGCCGGTAATCTGCAGTTTGACCTCACGCGGGCTGTAACTGTGAACCGCGACGCCCGTCTGTGCGGCGGCCAGCAGAACGACCCCACGAGCTTCAGCCAGTTTCAGAGCGGTCGCAGCGTTGGGTGCGGTAAATACGGTTTCGATGGCCATGGCGTCGGGGGAAAATTTTTCGAGCAAGTCGACCACCAGCCGGTGCAGAGCGCACAGCCGCTGTGGGGTGTCCTCCGCGGGACGCGGACGAAAGCTGCCGTAGGTCAGTGCTTGAAAACCGCTCCCGAGAGCCGTCACAACAGCGTAACCGGTCGGGCCACGGGCGGCCGCGTCAATGCCGAGCACACACAGTTCCCGGTTGTCTCCCTGCCGGCTCATGGGGGCGTCTGGAAGGCCGACCGGGCCTTATCCGGCCGCCACGGCCGCCTGAATTTCGCTCTCATCAATATCGAAGTTGGAGTAGACGTGCTGGACGTCGTCGTGTTCCTCGAGCGCTTCGATAAGCCGGAGCATCTGCTGGGCTGTCGAACCGGTCAGCTTGACATAGCTCTGCGGAACCCAGGCGACCTCGGCCGAACTCGGTTTCAGTCCGGCTGCCTGGATGGCCTCGCGCACCGTCTCGAAGGCTTCTGGCGGGCACAGCACTTCCCAGGAAGAGCCGTCGTCGCGCACATCCTCGGCACCGGCGTCGAGGACGATGGCCAGCAGGCGATCCTCGTCCACCTGCTCTTTGGGAATCATCAGATCGCCTTTGCGCTGGAACATCCAGCCCACCGCACCCGATTCGGCCAGGCTGCCGCCGTAGCGCGACATTAGATGGCGGATTTCGCTGATGGTGCGGTTCCGATTCGTCGTTGCGGCTTCGATCAACAGGCCCACGCCACCCGGCCCGTAGCCTTCCAGTCGCACCTCTTCGTACTGTTCGCCCTCGAGCTGGCCGGTTCCCCGCAGGATCGCCCGCTGGATGTTCTCACTGGGCATATTTTCAGCCTTGGCCGCCGCAATCGCGGCCCGCAGGCGCGGGTTGGAATCCGGGTCACCGCCGCCGAGCCGGGCGGCAATCGTGATTTCCCGGATGAGCTTGGTGAAGATCTTGCCGCGCCGCGCATCGGCCGCGGCCTTCTTGTGCTTGATGGTGGCCCACTTCGAATGTCCGGACATGGTTATGCCTCACCGGGAGAAACGGGCTGTTCGCTGCTGGCGCAAGCCAGTCTAGCACAGGCGCCAGCACCCGAAAAGTTAGCCCGTTGCGGCGATGCCGGGAGCGTCAGGGGTGGAGACGGACCCCGTAGCGGTTCGACGCGGCCAGGCGAGAATAGAACAGGTAGAGAAGAAGAGAAACGTTCGTGATGAGTTGTTCGGCTGCGGCGTCGTCGTGGTTGTAGGCAGTCATGATAGCCACGACGTAGGGTTCGCCCGCCAGCACCAGGCCCGAGTCGCACCGGACACCGTTGAGCGCGCCGGGTTTGTCGGCAACGGCGATACCGGCAGGAATGGCTGCCCGCAGCGGCGTAGCTTTGTCGGCCTCCAGAATGCGCAGGGCCAGCTCCGTGTGCCGGCCGTCCAGGATCTCGCCGCGGTAAAGACGTTCGAGCAACACCGCCATTTCACGCGGCGTCGCCAGGTTTTCCTTGTCGGCACGCTCCGCTTCCGTATCCATCATGCGCCGCTGCAGGCGCGTGTGCACCAAACCCTGCCGGTGCAGGAACGCGTTCACGGCCTCGAGGCCGAGGCGATCGAGGAGGAGATTGGTCGCGGTGTTGTCGGACAGCACGATCATGAGCACCGCCAGATCGTGCAGCGAGAGCTCCGAGCCGCCATCGGAGAAATATTGCAGCACACCGCTGCCGCCGGTGCGCGCCTGTTGGCGGATGGCAACACGGTCCTCGAGGCGCAGGCGGCCCTGCTGTGCCTGGTCGAGCAGAGCCAGCAAAATAGGGATCTTGATCGAGCTGGCCTGCGGAAAAACGTTATCCGGCTGCACAGCGAAGGTGTAGCCGGAGCGCAGTCCCTTGGCATAGATGCCTACGACGCCGTCGAACCCCTGGCTCAGCGCCTCCAGACGGCGCTGGGTCTGTGCCGCGAGCCGATCGCTCGGGCTATGCTCCTGCGCAGGGGCGGCAACAGCAAGCGCGGCCAGAACTCCGCAAAGTACAGCAGGGAGTTTTCCTCGCATCCCGCGGCCTCCGGGGTCTCAGGCACCTACGTAGCGAGCGTACAGAGTCCGTGCCACCGCCGGGTCGCGCGTGCCTCCGATGACGGCACGGCCGTCGGCAAACACGGTGAGGCTGAGCTCACCCACCTGTACGCGGAGCAGGTAGTCGTTGCCGCGGACCTCGGCTCCGGTGGCGGCCAGCCGGGCCGCCAGCGCCGGCAGGTCAAGCCGGCGGCGGCGTTCGTGGATTTGCACCGAATCGCGCCCGCACAACGTCACGTGCGCCTGCGCCTTGCCCTCGAGGAATCGGAACTGGTGCTGCACGCAGACCGGGCATGCAGGATCCCGGGCCACGGCCAGACGTTGCAGGCGGCCAGTCCACACCTCACAACTCAACAGGCAGCCGTCAGTCTGCCCTTCGATGAGCAGGCGGAGCGCCTGCGCCGCGGCCAGCGCAGCGGTTGCCGTTGCGGCCGCATTGAGCACGCCGGCTGTGTCGCAGGTAGGCCCCGGGTCGGCTCCGGCCGCCAGCAGGCAGGCCAGGCACGCCGTGTGGCCGGGGAGCACCGGGAGCACGACCCCGGTGGCAGCAAGCACGCCACTGTAAATCCAGGGAACGCCCAGCCGCACGGCGACGTCGTTGATGAGGAAGCGCGTCTCGAAATTGTCGGTACCGTCGAGGATCAGAGCGAAACCCGTGAGCAGGTTCAGTGCGTTGTCCGGACGCAGGTCCGCTACCTCGGCTTCGATATGCACGTCGCGATTGGCCGCCTGCAATTTGCGAGCCGCCGCAGCCGCCTTCGGCAACAGCTGGTGGGCGTCGTTTTCGTCAAACAGCAGTTGCCGAGGCAGATTGGAGAGTTCCACGAAATCGCGGTCAATGATGCGCAGCCGGCCGATCCCCGCGCGGACCATCAGCTCGGCCAGCACGCTGCCAAGCGCCCCGCAGCCCACCAGCACCACGGCAGCTTCCCGCAGCTTTTGCTGGCCGGCTTCGCCGATGTGCGAAACCAGTATCTGACGCGCGTACCGCTGACGGGTTTCGGGATCCAGAATGGCCTGCATCGTCGCTTCCATCTTAGCGCGGGCGGGCAGAATCGCTATGTTAGGCTTGCTGAGGCTTGCCGGAGCAGGGCTGTGAGGCTGACGGTGTCGAGCAGGCGGGCGCTGTTGTGCGCTGCCGTGGCGGTGGCGTGGGCAGGACTGGCCACCGGTGCCATCGCACAACAACAGGATTTCGAGGGCCGGCGGGTCAGCGAAGTCCGCGTGGTGACAGAAGAAGGTCGGCTGCTCGAGCGGAATCCGCGGCAGCTTGCCCTGCAGCCGGGCCAGCCCTATCGCACCGAGGCGGAGCAAACGGCGCTGAAACAACTCTTCCGGACCGGCCTCTATGCGACGATCCGCACCGTGGTGCGACCGGCAGGCGAGGCCCTGCAAGTCGAATTTGTCGTGCGGGAGAACGACTTCATCGGGGTAGTCCGCCTGGCCGGGTTCAAAGAACCGCCCAGCGAGGCGCGCGCGCTGGCGACGCTGGGGTTGGGCCTGGGCGAACCGTTCTCCGCCGCAACCATGGAGGAAGCCCTCGAACGCCTCCGACAGCTTTTCGCTGAAGACGGCCTGTTCCGTGCCGTGCTGTCGGTGCAGCTGGAGCGGGATCCAGCCACGCACGAAGTCAACATTGTCGTGAATGTGCAGCCGGGACCCCGTGCGCGCGTCGGCACGATCCACCTGGTCAATCACAGTCGCTTCAGCGAGACCGTGCTGCTGGGTCGGCTCGGACTCCGCCCCGGCATGCCGGCGACGGCCGACCGTCTGGATGGGGCGACCGAGCGGCTGCGGCGCTTTCTGGTGAACAAGAACTACCTGACGGCTCGCGTGCTCCTCCGCCGGGGCAGCTACGATGCGGCTACCAATCGCCTGCCGGTGGAGGTGATCGTCGACGCCGGACCGGCTGTGCGCATCCTCGTCGAAGGGGCGCACGTGGCAGCGCGCGAGCTCAAAAAACTCGTTCCGATCTTCCAGGAAGGTTCGGTGGACGAAGACCTGCTTCTCGAAGGCCAGCGCAATTTGCAGGACTTTTTCGAGCGCCAGGGATTTTTCGACAGCCGGGTGCGCTACGAGGTGCGCCTGCAGGAGCAGGGCCATCGTGAATGGATCGTGTACGAGGTCCAGCGGGGGCCCCGGCGGAGACTGGCCGCGGTTGCGTTCGAGGGCAATCACTACTTCAGCACAGCCCTGCTGCGCGAGCGACTCCGCATTCAACCCGCGGGCCTGCTCTCGCCGGGACGATTCAGCCCCCGGTTGTTAGAACAGGATGCCGAGGCCATCCGGCTGCTCTATCAGGCCAACGGCTTTGCCGATGTTCAGGTGGTCCCCGAGGTCATCGAGAATTTCCGCGGGCATCCCCGCGATCTGCTGGTGCGATTCCGGATTGTCGAAGGCCTGCAAACACGTGTGGCCTCGCTGGCGCTGGAGGGCAACCAGGCTATCTCCACGGCCGAGCTCCAGGACGTGCTCGCCGAACTGCCGGGCCAGCCGTTTTCTCCCACCCTGGTCGCGACGGACCGAGACAATATCCTGCATCTCTACTACGACCGCGGCTATCCACGAGCGAGCTTCCGCTACGAGGTGCGGTCAGCGGGGCCGAACCGGGTCGCCCTCACCTACCGGATCGAGGAAGGGCCGGTGGCACGCGTGGGACGCGTGATTCTTCTCGGTTACCGGCATACGCGCCCGGGCGTAATTCGCCGCCAGGTCCAGCTAAAGCCCGGAGAGCCGCTGCGGGAAAGCGATGTCGTCGAAACGCAGGATCGGCTCTACAATCTCGGTGTTTTCAATCGGGTGCAAATCGCGACGCAGAATCCCCGGGGCGAGGCGACGGAGCGGACCGTGCTGGTCGAGGTGCGGGAGGGCCAGCGGTACACGATCGCTTACGGCGGTGGCTTCGAAGCCCAGCGACTGGGTGGAGCGAGCTCGGCCGTTGGGACCACGCTCAGCTTCAGTCCCCGCGGCATCTTCGAGTTCACCAAACTCAACGTCGCCGGGCGCGCCCAGACGTTGGCCTTCAAGGCACGCGCCAGCGGCTTTCAGTACCGGGGGCTGGTGAGCTACGAGATGCCCGGCCTGCTGACCAATCCGCGCTTCAACCTTTTGCTGAGCGGATTTGCTGATAAGATTCGCGACGTGCGCACATTTACCTCCCGCCGCTACGAAGCCTCGCTGCAGGTGGCCCAAAACGCTTCCCGGGATACCACCTTTCTTTACCGCTTCACCTTCCGTCGCGTCCTCGTCGACGCCAGCTCGCTGCGAATCGACCCGAATCAGATTCCGCTGTTCAGCCAGCCGACCAAGATTGCCGGTTTCGGGTGGACCTGGATCCGAGATCGGCGGGACAATCCCGCCGACGCCACGCGCGGCAGCTTCTACACGGCCGATCTCTCGCTCAACGCCCGGGCGCTGGGATCAAGCGCCAGCTTTCTCCGGCTGTTTGTGCAGAATTCGACGTTTACGCCGCTGGGGAACGGTCTGGTGCTGGCACGTTCGACCCGTTTTGGCGTCGAGCAGCCCTACGGCGGCACCCGCACCCACCAGATTCCGCTGCCCGAGCGCTTCTTCGCGGGCGGTGGCACCACGCTGCGCGGCTTTGCACTCAATCAGGCCGGACCTCGCGATCCCGTGACCGGATTTCCCGTGGGCGGCCTGGCCGAATTGGTCTTCAATCAGGAGCTGCGCTTCCCGATGCGGTTGCCATGGGTGGGAAGCAATGTGGGCGGTGCCCTGTTCTATGACGCCGGGAACGTCTTCAGCCGCCTCGGCGCAATCACGCTGCGCACGCATCCACCCTCGCCTACCGATCTGAACTATTTTTCCCACACGGTCGGTTTGGGCCTGCGCTATCAGACGCCGGTAGGTCCGGTGCGCTTCGACATTGGCTATCAGCTCAATCCGGCACAATTTCAGGTGCCGTGCACGGCCGGCTCGCCGGGCTGCGTGAACGGCCATACGCTGGCGCGGCTGCCGGCGTTACAGTTCTTCTTTAACTTTGGCTCGATCTTCTGACCATGCGAACGCGACTGATGAGCGCATTGCTGTTGCTGGCCCTGCCGGTGGAGGGCCAGCAAACCGTGGATCGTGTGCTCGCCCGTGTCGGTGATGTGATCATCACCCGCAGCGAGGTCGATGAGCTCGGCCGATTTCAGCAACTGGTGGACGGGCGCTCGCAGAGCGCCTCTACGCGGTTGCGGGAGCTGATCGAGCAGGCGATCGTCGCGCACGAGGCTGCGCTGGCCGGGGTCTCTGCACCGGCACCCGCCAAAGTCGAGCAGGTCTATCGCCAACTGGCAAGCCGCTTCGGTTCGGCAGCGGCCTTTGCCCGGCGGTTGGCGGAACTGGGCCTGAGCGACCGACAGGTCCGGTGGTATCTGCAGCGCAGTTTGCTGCTGGACAGCTTCCTTGAGCAGCGCTTTCGGCCTGAAGTCGTCGTCACCGACTCACAGATCGAACAATACTATCGCCAGGAGCTCCTCCCGGAGTTGCAACGCCGGGGCCTGCCGGTTCCGCCGCTGGCGCAGGTCGAGGACCAGATTCGTGAAGTTCTCATCCAGCGCGCGGTGAACCGCCGCTTTGCAGCCTGGATGGCGGAGATGCGGGCCGAGGTGAAGATCGAGTGGGTGGGAGCAGCGGAGTGACCACAGAGTTCTCATGTCGCGACTGCGCCACCTGAAAGCGTTCCGACTCTGGCTGCCCGTGCTGGCCGGCCTGCTCGGAGCCTTTCTCGTTCTCGTCCATGCCGGGGTCCTCGACCGTGCCGCTCGTCGGGTCATCATCGGGGAGCTGGAGCGTGCTACCGGTGGAAAGGTCGAGCTGGCGCGCGTGAAGGTGCACTACCTGCCGCTCGGCGTCGAGCTGTTTCAGCTCACGCTGCACGGGCGGGAGCAGCCGGGCGAGCCGCCCTTTCTGCAGATTCGCTACCTGCAGGCACAGGTGGCCCTGCGGTGGTTGCTGCGCGGGCCGCTGCGGCTTGACAGCCTGCAGGTGGAGGAGCCGGCTGTTTTCGTGCGCGTGGACGCTTCCGGCGAGTCGAATCTGCCACCGATCCCCCACCGACAGCCAGCCCGGCCCTGGCACGAGCAGTTGTTCCGTGTGATCATCGCGCGGCTGCGGATCGAGCACGGAACGATCGTCTACAACAATCGGCGCATACCCCTGACGGCTGACGGCGGCCTGTTTCGGATGACCCTCGACTACGTCGCACCGCAGGCCGGGCCGGATTTTTACACGGCCGAACTTTCCTGGAACCAGATGCAGGTGGTAGCGCTGCGCTACGTGCCGTTTCGCTCGAGCTGGCTGGCGCGGCTCACCCTGGGGCGGCGTGGAGGCAGCCTGGACTGGTTCGAGTGGCGGCTGCCGCATTCGACGGTGCTGCTCCGCGCCGACTGGCCTGTATGGGGCCAGCACACCGTGCAGCTCAGCTACCGCGTGCGTGTGGACCTGCAGGACGTCCGCACGATTCTTCGCAAGCCGCGTTCCCCGCTGGGCGTGCTGGAGTCAGCGGGCAGACTGCAGTACACCGGTGCGACTTGGCAGCTCGAGGGTTACTACACGGCGCAAAACATCCAAATGAACTACCGGTGGTACCACGCCCGCGAAATGTCCTCGCGTGGAACGCTGCGCGCCAATCCGGCCGGGTTGCTCATTCCGGATTTCGAGGCCTGGGCGCTGGGCGGGCATTTCGTCGGCCAGATCCGCATGGATCCTCATGGCTGGCGCTTTACAAGCACGACCCGCGCGGAAGGCGTCGGGCTGCCGGCTTTGTTTGCAGCAGTCCAGAATCCCGACCTGCCCCTGCAGACGTTGCACTGGGATGGCAGCGCCAGTCTGGAAGCGGTGACCACCTGGCAGGCCGACTTCAAGCACATGGCTTCGCGCGGAACGATGACCTGGCAACCGGCAGTACGGCCTGCGCCGGGTCGCGTGCCGGCTTCAGCAGTGATTCGCTACGACTACGCCATGGATCGGGACGCCGTGACGCTGGGCCCGAGCGAGATCACCACGCCGGCCACGCAATTGGCCATGGAGGGTACCATTGGCGGCCGCCGCTCACTGCTCTCGGTGGATCTGACCGTGGCGGATTTGCGCGAATGGTCAGACTTCATTGACTATCTACGCGGTGCCGGACCCGAGGCGCCAGTGATCACGGGGCGTGCTCACTGGAAGGGGCGCGTGCTGGGACGCATCACGGCTCCGACGTTTGTGGGGCAGGTGCATCTGTGGAACGCCTCCTACGGTCGGCTGTTCTGGGATGAAATTCGGGGTGGGGTCGAGTACTCGCCGGTGGAGCTGCGGCTGCATTCCTTGCAAGTTCGCCGGGGGTCTTCAAACGCTACCGTTGAACTGCGGCTCCAGCTGTCCGACTGGCTGTTCCGGTCCACGCATTTGTGGCGTTTACAGGCGCGCCTGGCGGCCGCCCGGCTCGCGGACCTCCAGGAGCTGGCCGGTACGCACTATCCCGCGCAGGGCCTGCTCTCGGGCGAGTTTGTTGGTGGCGGCACGCGAGCGCAGCCGGTGCTCACCGGGCGCTTTACACTGACGCGCTTTTGGCTGGCAGGGGTCTACTTTCCCATGGCGGCCGGCTGGGTGCGGGTCGAGCGCGGCCGCGTCGAACTCGAAGGCATCGAGGCCAACCTGCGTGAAGGACGCCTGGCGGGGCGGCTCGTCTACGCCTGGCCCTCGGGTCAGAGCGGATTCGACCTGCGAGGGAGTGATATCGCGCTGAGCGAAGTGCCTGGCGCGGCTGGCATTCGCCCGCCGCTTGCCGGTTGGCTCGACTTCCACCTCAGCGGCAGCGGACCCCTTGGGGCGCCCGCTGGTGAAGGCACGGTGCGGGTCCGGCGCCTGCGCATGGGCAATGAGCGTGTCGGAGACCTCTCGGTCGCTGTGACCAGCGACGGGCAGCGTGCTCAGGCGCGGTTGACTTCGCAACTGGAACGAGGCTCGCTGAAGGGGACGCTGACGATCACGCTAGCCCGGGGATGGCCCGTGCTGGCGGAGCTCAACGCCGCCGCACTCGATGCGGACCCGCTCATCGAGGCCGGTCTGCACCTGAAAGCACTCACCGGGCATAGCCGCCTCGATGCCCAGGTGCGCCTCACGGGTCTGCTGGCCCACCCCGAAACTCTCGAAGTCGAAGCGCGTCTGCAGCGAGCGTCGGTGACCATTCAGAACGTGGAGCTTGAAAGCACCGGACCGGTTGTTCTGCGCTATCGGGCCAGGGAGGTCATGGTCGAGCAGGCCAGTTTTCGGGGTCCCGATAGCAATTTCCAATTGCAGGGAAGGGTGCAGTTTCGGCCGCCGCAGGTTCTCCATCTGACGTTGCGCGGCGCGTTGAATCTGCGCATGGTCGAAGCCTTTGTCGCGCGATTGCAGGCGCGCGGCATCGCCCGCGTCAGTGCCACACTGGAAGGCACGCTGGCAGCGCCCCGATTGGCCGGGCAGGCGCGGTTGGAAAATGCCTCTCTCCATTACGGCGACCTACCGGTAGGTCTCAGCCAGGTTAACGGGGATCTACTGTTCACAAACGAGCAAGTCACCTTCAGTGGTCTGCAGGCAGTGGCGGGGGGTGGCCAGCTGGTCCTGTCGGGTGCCGCGAGTTATCCGGCTGCGGGGCGTCCGCTGCACTACGGCGTGGCCATCGAGGCGCGACAGGTGCGCGTGCGCTACCCCGAAGGCATGAGCTGGCTGCTGAATGCCAGCGCCCGGCTCGACGGGGACCTGAGCGGTGCGCTGCTGTCGGGACGCATCACGGTCCAGCGGCTGTTTCTGGTCAACGGGCTCGACCTGGCGGCATTCATGATGGCCGCGCGCGCACAGGGAACTACGGTGCCGGCCACGACGCCGTTTCTGAGCAATCTGAACCTGGATCTGCAGGTGGACTCCGGTCCCGGGGCGCGTCTGGAGTGGAGTGGCGCGCGCCTGGAAGCCGACGCCAGCCTGCGCGTGCGAGGGAGCTGGGACCGGCCCGCCGTGCTCGGCCACGTGCACCTGCTGGGAGGCGAAATGGACGTGCGCGGCAATCGTTTCCGGCTGACCCGCGGCGATCTGAATTTCGCCGATCCGCTCCGGCTGGATCCCGTTCTCAATGTCGAGGCCACCACGACCGTGCAGCAGTACGAAGTCACCGTCGATTTAACCGGCCGCGCCAGCGCGATGCGTCTGTCCTACCGGTCGGATCCGCCGCTGCCCGAAACCGACGTCATCGCTCTGCTGGCTCTCGGCCGCACCGGCGAGGCGAGCGAATTGCGGACGGCCGCACCCACCCAGCCAGGCCAGTTCGGCGCCTCGGCGTTGCTTTCGGAAGCCATTTCCAGCGAAGTGGGAGGGCGGATTGCGCAGCTGTTCGGGATCAGCCGCCTGCAGATCGATCCCTTTGTCGGCGGCATCGGCACGGAGTCGAACGCCGCGGCCCGGCTCACCATCGAACAACGGATTACGCCGAATCTGACTGTAACCTATGCGACCAATGCCACCTCGAGCGCCGAACAGGTGATCCAGATCGAATACACGGTCAGCCGCAATGTCTCCATCGTTGCCCTCCGCGATATCAACGGGACCTTCGGCATTGATGTGAAATTCCGCAAGCGGTTCCCCTAGGGCGCGCCGCGGCCATGGCCGGGCACACGGAGTTCCACGTCGGCACGTCAGGATGGGACTACGACCACTGGGAAGGCGTGTTGTATCCGCCGGGGCTGGCTCGCCGGCAGCGGCTGCGCTTTTACCAATCGGTGTTCGATACCGTGGAACTCAACGCCAGCTTCTACCATCTGCCGCCTGCACGCACGTTTGTCCGGTGGCGCGAGCTGTCCCCTGCGGGATTCCTCTGGTCGGTCAAGGCCCCTCGTTCGATTACGCACTGGAGCCGACTGCAACGCCGGGAAGTTCTGATGCAATTTCTCGAACGGGCGGCCGAGCTCGACGACCGGCTGGGCGTGATCTTGTTCCAGCTCCCGCCCACGCTGCGGTTCGAGCCGTCGGTGGCGGAGCGCTTTCTCGACTGGTTGCCGGCCGGGCGGTACGCGATCGAGCCGCGCGAGCCGAGCTGGCTGCGTCGGCCGGCACTGGCCCTGCTGGCCCGCCACGGGGTGGCGCTGGCCATCAGCGACAGCGGTGGCCGCTGGCCAAGCCGTGCCGTCGTGACGGCGCCGTTCGTCTATGTGCGCTTCCACGGCGGTCCTCGCCTGTATGCCACGCGCTACCCGGTACCTGAGCTTCGCCGCTGGGCGCGCCGCCTGCGCCGCTGGGCCCGACCGGCCTTTGTGTACTTCAACAACGACTATGCGGGCTATGCTGTTGAAAATGCCCGCCAGCTGTGTGGGCTGCTGCATCTCGGCTCCAGCCTACGGAACTGCCCGGTGCGCGAGGCCGAGCAGGAGCCCCCGAAACACAGGCCGAAGCCATGAACACCCCGCCCGACCTCAGCATCGTCATCCCCGCCTACAACGAGGCGCAGCGGCTGCCGCTGACCTTTGAGCGGATTGCTGCCTATCTGCAGGCGCGGGCAGAGGCGGGCCGCCCCCTGCTCGCAGAAATCCTCGTCGTGGACGATGGTTCGACCGATGCGACCGCAGCCGTTGTCCGCCAGTGGCAATCCCGCCTGCCCGGCCTGCGCCTGCTGCAGAATCCCGGAAACCGTGGCAAGGGCTACAGCGTGCGCCATGGCATGCTGGAAGCCCGGGGCCGTGTCGCGCTGTTCACCGATGCAGACCTTTCGGCGCCGATCGAGGAAGCCGACCGCTTGCTCGAGGTTCTCGAGCGCCAGCAGGCCGACGTTGCGATCGGGTCGCGCGCGCTGGACCGACGGATGATTCTGGTCCATCAGTCGCGCCTGCGCGAGCTTGCCGGCCGGCTGTTCAATCGGCTGGTGCGGATCCTGACCGGTGTGCCGTTCCGCGATACGCAGTGCGGTTTCAAGGCCTTTCGGATGGACCGCGCACGCGTGCTCTTCGAGCGACAGCGGGTCGAGGGTTTCGGATTCGATCCGGAACTGCTGTTTCTGGCGCAGCGGTTCGGTCTGCACACGATCGAGGTGCCCGTGCGGTGGGCCCACGCCCCGGGCTCCAAAGTCCATCTGCTGCGGGACAGCCTGCGGATGCTGGCTGAGCTGCTGCGGGTGCGGATGGACTGGTGGCGGGGTCGGTACCGCGAGGGGAGTTGATCTTTGCGTCACAAAGTACTTTGCGTTCTACAGCTCGTTGCGCTATCCTGTTTGCGGAGTCGCCATGGACCGCCCGAGCCGGGAATCTGACACCGCCCTGTGGGAACCCCGCGAACAGCTTCGCTATATCCGCGACACCATCGAACGCGCCAGCGCCTTCACCGCTGTGCCCGGCTGGGGTGGCGTCGTGGTCGGCGTGACGGCTCTCGGTGCGGCCGCCGTGGCTGCCGCGCAGGAAACAGCCGATGCATGGCTGGTGGTCTGGCTGGCCGAAGCCGTGCTGGCCGGTTTGGTGGGGAGCTGGGCGGTCATCTGGAAAGCGCGGCGGGCGGGGGTGCCCCTGCTGGGCGGCCCGGGGCGCCGCGTGGCGTTCAGCTTTGCGCCTCCGCTGATGGTCGGCGCGCTGCTCACCGTGGTGCTCTGGAGAGCGGAGTTGACGGAAATCCTGCCCGGGCTGTGGCTGGCGCTCTATGGTACGGCTGTCATTGCCGGCGGGGCCTTCTCGATCGAGATCGTCCCGTTGATGGGGCTGTGTTTTCTCGTTCTGGGTGCGGTGGCGCTGTTCACCCCGCCGGCCTGGGGCAATGCCTTTATGGCGGCAGGCTTCGGCGGTTTGCACATCGTCTTCGGCGCGCTGATTGCGAGCAAGTACGGTGGCTAGACGTGCGGTGATCGAGCAAGACGCTGCGGCCGTCGAGCCAGAGCGTGCGGCCGAAGCGATTCCCGAAGCGGCGCGGGAGCTGGATCGGCTGATCCACGAACGAACGCGTTTGGGCATCGTGAGCGCGCTGGCCGTCAACCGGTCGCTGAGCTTTGGCGAACTCAAAAAGCTGCTGCGCACCACCGACGGCAATCTCAGCGTGCACGCCCGCAGATTGGAAGAAGCGGGCTACATTGCGTGTCGGAAATCGTTTCGGGGGCGCCTGCCCAAGACCGAGTACCGGCTGACCGCACTGGGGCGGCGGGCGCTGATGCGGTACCTGGAATGCATGGAGAAACTGATTCGGGCTGCGCGGGAGCGAGAAGCCAACAAGCGAGGGAGTGGATGAACACAACCGAAAGGGGAGCCAGGCCGCCGTCAGCCACCGAGAACGACGGCGACGGGCCACTGCATGTGGCCATCATTCCTGACGGCAACGGCCGGTGGGCAGCCCTGCGGGGCCTGCCGCGGCCAGCGGGGCACCGCGCCGGCGTCGAGGCCGTCTGGGACGTCGTGCAGGCAGCGCCGGCACTCGGGATTGGGCAGTTGACTCTGTACGCCTTCTCCGCCGACAACTGGGAGCGGCCCCAGGAGGAGGTCCAGGGGCTGCTGGCGATCCTTGAAGAGTTTCTGCGCGAGAAAGCCCTCGTCTGCCAGGCGCAGGGCATCGAACTCCAGGTGATCGGGCGCCGTGACCGGCTGCCGGCAGGACTCCGCAGCGCCATCCGGCTGGCGCAGCAGTTGACGGCCGGCGGCCGCCGGCTCCGGTTACGCCTGGCGGTGGACTATTCGGCACGGGACGCCATCGTCCGCGCCGCCTGCCGCATGCTGTCCAGTCTGGAGATCAGCCGGGAGGAGTTTGCACGCCTGCTCGGCGCGGCCTGTTTCGACCGGCAACCCGCGGCCGACGTAGACCTGTTGATCCGGACCGGAGGCGAACAGCGTCTCAGCGACTTTTTACTCTGGGAACTGGCCTACGCCGAGCTGGTGTTCTGCCCCAAGCTGTGGCCCGACTTCGAGGCGGCCGACCTGGAGGTGGCGGTGGCCGAATTTCACCGGCGCGAACGGCGCTTTGGCCGCGTACCGGTGGCCGCCGATTGAACAGGTTCAGCCGGCACGGTGCGCAGCCCGGTGCATGGCCAGTCCGCGCGCGACGATGCGCCGGGCAGTCTGGCTGAGTTCGTAGCGCGCCAGCTCGTCTTCACCGGCCAGCGCCACCGCGCTGGCGTCCCCGCCCGCCCGCAGCGTGCCGCCCACCGGCTGGCACAGGTAATCCAGAATGACAAAATGAAAACGGAGTTGACCGGCAGGATCGTAGTAGAAACGCTCGAACGCCTCGATCAGCTCGCCGACCTGTACGTCGAGCCCGGTCTCCTCACGCAGCTCGCGACGGACGCCGTCGCGCAGCGTTTCGCCCAGCTCGAGCCGGCCACCCGGCAGCGACCAGCAGCCGCGGCGTGGCTCGTGCGCGCGACGGACCAGCACGACACGGTCGTCCACGATCACCACGCCGCCCACGCCCACCACCGGGTAACGCGCCGGCTCGTCGCGGTCCACAACCTCGCTCACAGGACACCGCCTCGGGTGCCGATATATAATACGCGAACGGAGTCCCCGAACAGCTCGAGCAAGGAGGTTGCGCCGTGGTCAGGTGCCCCGAGTGCGATGCCGAAATTGACCTCGACGAAGACGAAGTCGAAGAAGGGGAAATTCTGAGCTGCCCTGAATGCGACGTCGAACTCGAGGTCGTCGGAACGCATCCCGTGCAACTGCACGTGGTGCCCGGCGAGGACGAAGAGTTCGACGAAGAGGAAGATTCTTTCTTCGATCTCGACGAGTAACGGGGCCTTCTCCGGCAGCCGCTGCTCTCCCGGCGGCATCCAACCCAGAGACGAGGCGGCGATGACGGGCCAGAACAGGAAGCGGCCACAGCGCAGGCGGGGGGCCGGCGTTTGGCTACTGGCTGCCGCGAGCCTGCTGGCCCTGCTTGGCCTCAGGGCTCAGGAGAGGCGGCTGCGCACCGTGCGTGGGTTTGTCGTAGACGCCTCCGGGGCGCCTGTCCCGAATGCCATCGTGTACCTGAAAAATCTCCACACGCAATCGGTTCGCACCTTTGTGGCCGAAAGCGAGGGCCGATTCCGCTTCAGCGGACTCGATCCCAACGTGGACTACGAGCTCTACGCCGAGCACGGCGATCTGGCCTCGCCCCACCGGACCATCTCGAGCTTCGATACCCGTCCAGAAATTGTCGTGACCCTCAAGCTGGTGCGGAAAAAACCGGCCTGACGCCTCGCTGCAGCGGCTCGGCCAGGCCCGCGGCATCTGCGGTTGGGCTGTACGCCTGCTCCGGTCGAAAAGGGCCTGTCGGGCAGGCGTTCACGGGAGGCATCTGGTGCCGGCGGTGGGATTCGAACCCACGACCTAGGGATTATGAGACCCTCGCTCTGCCACTGAGCTACACCGGCTGGAGCAGTTTTCGATGGTAGGGGCGCGGGCTGAGCAGTGTCAAGCGAAGGCCAGCTGGGTACAGCGGCAGGGAGTTCTAGGCAGGGGGTTACTCTTTGGACCACCCTATTGACAGACTGTTCGGTTGGGTTTATGGTCGAGCATGCGGCGCCGGACTGTGGGGCCGCACGGGCCGTGAGGCTCGAAACTATAATGAAGGGGAGTCGGCTGGCAGAGGAGTTGGCCGGGGAGGCGTTAACTCTTTAGGCACATCCCACGTTTCACGCTGAGACACTGCCGGGCGAGCGAGTATAGTGCTCCCGAGAAAATTCTTTCTCGGGAGGACACTAGCAATGCACAAGTGGCTCGTTACGGCAACACTGGCTCTGGCAGTTCTTGCGTCAGCAGTTGGGATGAAGAACCTGACGGTTAACGCCAAGGCCCAGGCTGCACCAGTCGTGGCTGCATGGGGCGGGACACCGCTGCCGCCAACGCCGTGGAACAGGTGAGACCAGATTCTTTGAAAAGCAGCCCCACGGCAACAGCGGAGGTGTTTCGATTCCTGCCGCTCCCCGTGGGAGCGCGAAGCTGTTAGAAAAGGTCACATTTTTTTTGTGGGCGCTCGGCTTCGCTGCCCAGATATATATAGTTTGCAAACTGGCTGTCAGCCGTGTCTTTTTCCGCTACGCGGGTATCAGCCTGTTTGCACTAGCGCTGGTCTTGCGTGACGTTTGGTCATATTTTGTATTCCGGTTGTTTGGTTTTTCCTCTCGCGAGTACGTGTATTCCTACTACTACAGCGACGCTCTGCTGACGGTCCTCATGTTTCTCGCTATCATGCATCTCTATGCGGAAGTGTTTCGCGAGATGCGGGTAGGTCGGTATATCCGTGGTTTTACAGGGACCGTGCTGGGGGCTACTGCTTTGTTTTCGTACCTCGTCGTTCAGCGCAACACGGACCATCTGACCAGCCGGTTTGTGGTGGAGTTGTCACAGAATCTTTATTTCGTGGGGCTGGTGCTCACCTACCTCCTTTGGGGCGCGATCTTTAAGCTTCGAGAGACGCGAGCACGCTTGGTTCAACTGGTTTTAGCGCTGGGGTTGTACTTCAGCGCGACTGCGGCGCTTTATGCTTTTCGAAATATGTTTCCCTCTTCACACACCGCCATTTTGTTCCTGAGCCAACTGACCGGTGCCCTGCT
>Ga0209810_1002485_pt1 | contig 21929 bp, 17 predicted proteins | sample Coa_R1_7_FD_187159 | JGI IMG/M metagenome (GOLD analysis project Ga0209810, IMG submission 187159) | Surface soil microbial communities from Centralia Pennsylvania, which are recovering from an underground coalmine fire - Coalmine... | ecosystem: Environmental > Terrestrial > Soil > Unclassified... | reverse complement strand
TACGAGCGCCGAGACGACATCCACGAAGCGTTCCTGCTGTTGGGCTGTGTGCTCCTCTGCTGGAACGCTTGGCTGACAGGGTTTTGTTAGGTGCTCTTAGTATCAACATCCGCAGGCACAGAGCGCCATCCCAAGTGACCTGTAAGGGGTGACGGCCAGAACGTGGACATCGTCGCGGACCGGCGTGACGGCCTCGACTTTATAATGCGGATGGCCCTGAGGAATCTTGAACCAGAAGTTCAAAACCATCGTGCCGCTTATTTAGGGGATTGCCTCATGGATGAGCAGCCGCGCGGATTCTTCGATGGGTGCCTATTATGGCTAATGGTCTGGGTAATCCTTTTTGCGGGATGGTTTCAGATTCATTGGCTTGTAGTACTTTGTGAGATTTACTTTGTCTGTGTCATCGTTTGGTTCTTTGTAGGGGACTATATCAGGAAGTGGTATCGCCGCCATAAATAAAAATGACTATAGGCAGGGCACGGAGTAACGGCGGCGCAGAGGCAATCCGATGCGAAAGAGACGCCTCAGCCTGATAGTGACGTTCTTGATTCTGGCGGCTATGGTGGCTGGCTTGGGTTGGCTTTTCTATGCCTCGATTCGCCAGGAAAGGCTTAACCATGCCTTAATCGCCGCCACAAGGAACCGTTCATGGATTGACCTTCCACCGTTACCCCTTCGGCCCGCTCTTGAGCGATTCCTGCCTGGGTTCTCTCTTGAGTAGGAGAGAACGCGATGAAAGCAGAAGGGCCGGGATGTATTTTTCGTCCCTGTGGACCCTTTTATAATGTGGGATGATCTTGCGCAAAGGAAGCGCCTGGCCTTGTGCCGGAACAAAGCCACGAGACACGGACGGTCCTATCTACGGGGTCATCCCCACCCAGGGACCGCTTCCTCTCTATCGCTGCGCAACAAATGCTATAAAAAGAGGCGTGTGGATGCCGGCGGCGAGACAAACGAGATATAGGATAGGGTGCATGCTCTGGTAGAGCAGCGATATAAAAAGAGGGGGCAGGCGCTTTAGAAGCGTCTGCCCCCTGAGAGCGTATACGGAAAACCTGCCCGCTTCTTAGCCGGGCCGTGAACGACCCGTATAGCCGGGCCATAAATTACCCGTCTTTTGGTCCTTCGGACAACCGTCCTGCGGACGGACCTCATCCCATAGACCTCACCCCCTGCCCCTCTCCTTCGTAAGGAGAGGGGGAACTTTAAGGAATGCGGCCAACCGCCCTGGCGGGCGGAAAAGCCTGTCTCCTCGTAGGAGTACCGAGTTGTCGGGCAGGCTCTGAGAAGCGGGTCCAACAGGCTTACATGCCGCCGAGCTCGGTCCACTGGTTGAGGAAGCCGTACCAGAGGCTATAGTCGTTGGAAGCCTGCATGTTGAGCGGATAGTTGATGAACGGCGTACCGCTCGTGTTCATGCTGTCGGCGAGGATAGAGCCGAAAAGGACCGGGTTGCCGTGCAGATTGATCGTTCCCGTGCCCGCTCCATTATAGACGTAGACGCCGCCGGGGAAGATGGAGTTGCCGCCCATATCGAAGGTGCCGCTCTTGGCGTCGTAAAGGCGGAACCGGGTCGCATCGCCGGGATTGGTGAAGAAGAACGTGCCGTCTATGTTATCCTGGGAGGCGCCATAGGCCGAGCTGGGTCCCAGCCAGATGTTGACGGGGCCGCTTGCGTTGTCGACCAGGATGGCGGCTTTGGAGCTGCCGCTCAGGTTGATCTCATCGAAGTAATAGTTGTTGGGCGTGCTGGTGGATGAACCCGGCAGGATGAGCACGTTGTAGCCGTTGAGCGATTGGGCGGCCTGCGTGACGGTATTGCTGGGATTGGTGAACGTGTAGGTGACCACCGGCTGAGAGTAGCGCGCGGGCGAAGCGCCCACAGCATCCATCGGATTGTTGTCGGTGGTCAGGTTTTGGAAGGTATTCAGCCCGCCTTTGTCGCCGATGGACCAGTTGCCGTTGGAGTCGGCCGTCAGGCCCGCCGATACCCAGGAGTGCTGGGTGGGATCGGTGATGGACGCATCCGAGGCGCTGAACTGCTTGATCTTGCCGTTGTCGTTATGCAGCTTGATCCAGGCCAGGCCGGTACCCGCCGTTACTCTCGTGCCCAGCTTCTGACTGGCTACGGCATCGGCGATCTGGCTGACGGTGGGCCAGTTGATCTTGTCGGGTTGATACCAGACCCCGCCGGTCGCCTGGCCGGAGTTGAAGTTGCCGCTGGTGCCGTTGAAGACGACCGGGCCGTAGACTTCGGCGCTGGAGCCGTCCAACGTGACCGGGCTGTTGGTGCCGAAGCTGCCATCCGCAATCACGTTCCCGTTGATAGTGGTCGCGTCGACGCCATAGAACGAGTAGTTATCGAAGATGCTGCGGCGCGAGCCTCGACAGCGTATGGTGCGCGTGACGCCATTGATGCTGCCGGTCGCGGTGATGAGCAGATTGGTGGGAGCGTACCAGGCTTTGCCGTTGTCGGGATCGTTGGTCACCGAGACGGTGAAGGTGCCGATGATGCCCGAGATCGTGCCTGTGTACGGACCATTCTGGCCGGACGCGGGATGCAGTTGGTCGGGCCGGGTGGTATCGAGCACGTCCTCGCTGATGTTTCTTAGCTCGTAGTTGACGCCCGCTTCGGCCAGGTTCATGGCGGCGGAATAGTCGGATTCCGTTTTGGCACGGGAGAGATGGGAGATGGTGTACGTGCCGATGCCGGCCATAACCAGCGAGGTGATGGCCACGAAGATGAGCGTGCTGGTGAGCACGCTGCCGTGATGCTTGGATCGATGGCAAAAGATGGGACCCTGCGTCCCGTAAGCGTTATAGCCGAACATAGCCTACTCCTTCGTTCTCTCAGGAACATGTAGACCGGCGGCCCTACTCGAAGTGGCACGGAAGGAACGTCCGGCGCGTCGCCGCGCGCTCCCTCCTTGGAGAGGTATGCCTTTGTCAATCTGTGCCTGGATGGTTATTCCATTTCCAAAAGGCGGCTTTTGCTGTATAAACTGCAGGAAAACCATGAAACGGTCTGGGCGCTGGATACATACGTACGCCGTCATTCTTTTTCGGCTGCTTGTCCTCTCTTCCTAACCGGCGTTTTTCCCTGGAGAATCGAGGCTGACTTACCGACGTTAGGTAGTAGGAGGGCCTGTCGGGACGGCCCTCCAGGACGGCCGCTCTCTTCAGTGGGAGGAGAGCGGCTTTTTCTCACCCGGTATAGTAAGCCCTCCGAATGGCCGGAAACATCCGGAGGGACCTGGAGATTGGTTTAACTGGACTGTGTTCGCCGGGCAATGAATTACCCGTCTGCGGGTCCTTCGGACAACCGCCCTGCGGGCGGGAAAGGCTAGATTCATGCCGGCGATATGGAAACCTCGGCATTCACTGGCCTCTAGCACGCTCGGTCAAGGTGGATTTCGACGAGCAGATACATGGCTTCTGCTTTTGCCGACGGGTAAGAGAAGCTATAAGGATAGTGTACCAGCTATCGGCCTGACTCCCCTCGTCCCTTATGGGAGGGGCGCGAGGACCTGGGCGGTGCGGGCGGGGAGATAGATCTGGATGCTTTGGGCCCGACCGTACATGGGGATGTCCTGCCGAGGGTAGACCATGCCCTCGGCGACGCGGCCATGTCCCCCGAACGCCCGCGCGTCCGTATCGAGGACGACCTGGTAGCCGGCGGGGTCGGGGACGGGGATGCGCAGGTCGGAGAACGATTCGGTCGGATGGAAGTTGAAGGCAAAGACGAGCGGCCCACGCCGAAAGATGAGCTGCCGGGTGTCTTCATGCAACGCTAGTTGCTCGATCAGCGGGTCCTCCAGCAGATTAAAACGGATGTCCAGCCCGTTCATCGCCCGGTCGAATTCGTTCAGGCCCCGATAGCGCAGGTCTTCCCGTTCTACTAAGGACCACTGCCGCCGCGCGTAGTGATAGGAGAAGGCGTTGCCCTCGCGCGGGAAGTCGATCCATTCCGGGTGGCCGAACTCGTTGCCCATGAAGTTGAGATAACCCTCGCCGCCCAGCGCGAAGGTGATGAGCCGGATCATCTTGTGCAGCGCGATCCCCCGGTCGATCACGACGCTCTCGGACGATGTGCTCATGTTCCAGTACATCTCCTGGTCCATGAGCCGGAAGGCGATGGTCTTGTCGCCGACGAGCGCCTGGTCGTGCGATTCGACGTAGCTGATGTGCTTCTCGCCATAGCGGCGGTTGAGCAGAGTGCGGTACAGATCGCCCAGGCTCCAATCCTCGTCGCGCTTCTCCTTTAAGAGCTGGATCCAGTAGTCCGGAATGCCCATCGCCAGGCGATAGTCGAAGCCCAGCCCGCCTTCCTTGACGGGCCGCGCCATGCCGACCATGCCAGAGACGTCTTCCGCCACCGTGGCGACGTCGGGGCGCAGCGCGTGCAGCAGCGCGTTCGCCAGCATCAGGTAGCCGGCCGCGTCCTTATCGACATTGCCGGAGAAGTAGTCGTCGTAGCTGGTGAAGGCGCGACCCAGGCCGCGATCGTGGTAGAGCATGCTGGTGATGCCGTCGAAGCGGAAGCCGTCGAAGTGGTACTCCTCCAGCCAGTAGCGGGCGTTGGAGAGCAGGAATCGCTGCACCTCGTACTTGCCATAGTCGAACAGGAGCGAATCCCAGGCGGGATGCTCGCCGCGTGGGCCGGCGTGGAAATACTGATAGTCGGTGCCATCCAGTTGGGCCAGCCCTTCCCGGACGTTCTTGACGGAATGGGAGTGGATGAGGTCCATGATGACACGCAGGCCCAGACCGTGCGCGGCGTCGACCAGAGCCTTCAGGTCTTCCGGCGTGCCGAAACGCGAGGAGACGGCATAGAAGTTGGAGACGTGGTAGCCGAAGGAGCCGTAGTAGGGGTGCTCCATGACGGCCATGAGCTGGACCGCGTTGTAGCCGAGGGAGGCGATGCGGGGCAGGATATTTCGCGTGAACTCCACGAAGCTGCCGACCTTGCCCTCTTCCTGCGCCATGCCGACGTGCGCCTCGTAGATTCGCAGGCCCCCGATGCGCTGTGGCACGCTCTGCTGCCAGAGATAGGGCTGCGGCGGATTCCAGACCTCGGCGACGTAGTCGTGGCTGTTGGGGTCCTGGACGACGCGCCGGCAGTAAGCGGGCAGGCGGTCCATGTCGCCGTTGGCCGCGCCGACGTGGATCTTATAGCGGCTGCCATGTGTCAGGCGGCCGGCATATTGGGCGTCCGGGAAGAAGGCGCTCCAGACGCCGTATTCGTCGCGCTGGAGGGGATTCGCGCCGCGGTCCCAGCCGTTGAAGTCGCCGACGAGGGAGAGCGTGTGCGCCCCCGGCGCCCATTCCCGAAACCAGACGCCGGATTGGCCGTCGCGCTCGCCCCGGTTCAGACCGAAATAGTGATAGCTCTGGCTTACCGGCCCGAGCAGTCCGCCTCGCGCGTCGATGATAGATTTCATCCAGAGGTAGTGCGCGGCGCGGTCGCGCAGGCGGTCCGTGTAGGGTTCGAGCCAGGGATCGAGGCGGACCAGGGCGGTCACATCGATGGAATCGTCAGGCGTGGAGGTGGGCATGGGCAGGCTATCCTTCTGCGGCTAGCCTTCGATGCGTCCGTGTGTAATTCCTGCTAGACCGGAGAGAAGTGCGGGGCTTCCCGGTTTCTTTGTTCGGGCGGCTAAAGCCGCAGCCCCTGGGGCCCCTACTCGAACCTCCCTGGGGACCCCTGCCCCATGCCCAAAGTCCGCCTGCTCGGACGGCCCCCACCCCCGACCCCTCCCCCAAGTTTAGGGGAGGGGGGACTATGCCGGTAGCCAGTCGCCGAAGGGCGACTTCGCGCTCTGGTGGCTGGGCTTTAGCCGCCCGAAAAGAAGAAAACGGAAGGACGCGGGGCACTCATGTTGCGATAGGCAAAGGCGTATCGAAGCATGGTTGTTCGGTAGATTGCTATGCTTCCACATATTTCGACACCCGGAAAGAGAGGGGGCAGGGCTTGCCTGCATGAATCGGCAGGGCTTTCGTGTATACTGTTAAGCGTCTTGGGTCATAGAGTTTACCGATACGCAGGCCCAGGAGGACAAAGCCAACTATGAACATTCTGATCCTCGGTTGTGGGCGCGTCGGCTCGACGCTGGCGCGCATGATGTACCGGGACGGCCATAACGTCACTATTATCGACCTGCAGAGCGAGGCGTTCCGTCGCCTCGGCGCCAAGTTTAAGGGCAACCGCATCGTCGGCAACGGAATCGACGAGGATGTCTTGCGCCGCGCGGGCATTGAGCAGGCCGAAGTCTTCATCGCCGTCACTCAGGGCGATAACCGCAATATCATGACCGCGCAGATCGCGCAGCACGTCTTCTCCGTGCCGAAGGTGATCGCCCGCATCTACGATCCCATTCGGGCCGACCGCTACCGGAAGATGGGGATCACTACGCTCTGCACGACGACCATCGCCTCCGGGCTGCTGCGCGACTATATCGCCACGGAAACCTGGGGACTGGCGAAGGACTATTCCAAAGAGTATTTGGAGCTCAACGTGTAGACCATGCGCCCCTATGAAAGAATCTCCCCTCCTCTATTCTTCCGAAGGCTCGAGGAGGGAATGGGGAGCGCGTCGGCGATTGGAAGGGGGCGTGAAGGGGTGAGTGAATGTATATTATCATCGTAGGTGGGGGCAACATCGGCTACTACCTGGCCAAAACCCTGGTCGCGGCCAAGCATGAGGTGCTGCTTCTGGAAAAAGACCGGCAGCGCTATCGCACCATCTCGGAGGAACTGGGCGAGGTCGTCATGCAGGGCGACGGCTGTCAGGCCGATCAGCAGACGGAGGCGGGTTTTGGCCGCGCGGACGCGGTCGTGGCTGTGACCGGCAGCGACGACGACAATCTGGTGGTCTGCCAGATGGCCAAGATGGAATACAGCGTGCCGCGCACGATCTCGCGCGTCAACGACCCGCGCAACGAGCGGTTGTTCCATGAGCTCGGCATCGACGCCACGGTCAGCTCGACCAAGATCATCTACAACCTGATCGAGCAGGAAGTGGGCGGCGGCGAAGTGATCCCCCTGGCCGCCCTCAACCGGGGCAACATCGAGATCGTCGAGGTAGAGATCGGCCCCAAATCGTCGGTGCTGGGACGCGAAATCCGTTCGCTGGCGTTGCCGGCGGAGGCGCTGATCATCTCGGTGATCCGTAACGGGCACGCCATCCTGCCCTCCGGAGAGACACAGATCGTTCTGGGCGACAGCGTTATCGCTCTGGTCAACGCCGACAAAGAGCCGGAGCTGCGCGATGCATTCGCGGAACCTGTCGGCGTCTGATGGCGACGGCGCGCTATGCCAGCATCGACATCGGCACCAACTCCGTCAAGCTGCTCGTGGCGGACCTGGACGGTCGGGAGGCGCGGCCTATCCTCGATCGGTCGGCCATCACCCGTTTGGGCGAGGGGATGGAAACGTCCCTGCCCTCCACTTTCTCTGGTAGGAGCGAGCCGGCACAGCGCCTGCAGGAGCCTGCCATGCGCCGCACGCTCGATGCCCTGGAAGAGTTTATGCACCTGGCTCGGGCGCAGGGAGCGTACGCGATAGCCGCCGTCGGAACAGCCGCGCTGCGCGAGGCGGCCAACCGGGACGAGTTTTTGCGCCGGGCGCAGCAGCGCTGCGGCCTGGATATCGAGGTCCTTTCCGGCGAAGAGGAGGCGCGGCTGACCTACCTGGCCGTGCGGCGGGATGCGCTCTGGCGGACCGCCCCCCGCCTGATCGTGCTCGACATCGGCGGCGGCAGTACCGAGATCATTCAAGGGCAGCCCTACTCCGACGCGATCGCCGCCTGCTTCAGCCTTCCGCTCGGCGCCGTCCGGCTGACCGAGACTTACCTGCGCTCCGATCCCCCGACCATCACGCAACTGTCCGCCGCCAACGAAGCCGCCGCCCGCGCCTTCGCCGAGATCGCGTTTGCGCCGCTCCCCGGCGTGGAACGGTGGCAGATCGTGGGCGTGGGAGGGACGCTGGCCAATCTAGGCGCCGTAGACTTGAACGGACCCTCTTCTCTCGAGGCGCTGCACGGCCATCTGCTCACCGCCGACGTGATCGAATCGCAGGTCTCCCTGTTCGCCTCCCGCACGCTGCAGCAGCGCCAGCGAATACCCGGCCTGGAGCCCAAGCGCGCGGACATCATCCTCGGTGGGGCGCTCCTGCTCGGCCAGGCGCTGGCCAAACTCGGCAGCCCCGCCATCGCGGTGAGTATCCGCGGCCTGCGCTGGGGCGTCCTCTTCGAGCGGTTTGCATTCTAGTTTTGAAATCCAGGTTGAGGAACAAGCCGGACAACTCGCTCCGTCGTACTTTCGCAAACGGATTTTGCTTTCCGATGAAGGAGTAGAAGAATGGCACGAGGAGATAAGTCCGCCTACACCGACAAGCAGAAACGAATGGCGGAGCATATCGAAGACAGTTATGAGAGCCGGGGCGTCTCCGAGGGAGAGGCCGAGCGCCGCGCGTGGGCGACGGTCAACAAGGAGACCGGCGGCGGGCGCAAGACGTCGGAGGGCCGCTCCCACGCCAACCAGCGGATCGAGAAGCGGGAACACACCTCCCGCGCCAGTGAAGCCGAACATAAAGCCCGCAGCGAGGCGGCCAAGAAAGGCTGGGAGACCCGGCGGCGTCACGGAAAAGGCTAGATTTCACGAGCGCGAACAGAGAGCGGGGACACGTCCCCGCTCTTTTTAATGTCCGGTCTAACGAACGATGATTTTGCCGACCATCCTGGGATGGATCGAGCAGAAGTAGGTGTACGTGCCCGGAGTCAGGAACGTGTAGGCGAAGTGATCGTTCGTGTCCAGGGCGGCGGATGCGAAACGCCTGTTCGTCTCGACGATGGTGTGCGGCATGTCGTCGTGATTGATCCAGGTCACCTTCGTGCCTCCGGCAACGGTCAGGACGGTGGGGGCGAATTGGAAATTGTCTATTTTTACTTGCGCCGTACTTGCTGCTCTGTCCTGGGAGGCGGTGGCCGAAGCGAGCGTCGTATCGACAATGGCTAACGGGCTTTTGTGCTCGACATAATCGACTCTTGTCAGGCCGAGAACGCTGCGCAGCGTCTCCGCAGGCACTTTGAGCGGTCCGGGAGACGGCGCGGTTCCGGGCCTGGGCTGGGGAAAGGCGGTGGACATGGCCGTGTGGAAGGTGATATTGCCCTCCACCTTCTGCATAGTCTGGTGAATGTGGCCGTTCAAGACGGTGACCGAGCCGAACCGCTTGAGATAGGAGAGGGCCTGCGCGCTGTCCTCGGTGCCCCATCCCCAGTCCGGATAGACGGTCCAGAGCGGAACGTGCGCGAAGACCACGATGGGCGTGCTGCTCTTATGCTTTTTCAGGTCGCGCTCCAGCCACGCCAACTGCTCCGGGCCGAGCGCGCCGAAGCCGCCCGGCTTCAGGTTCATGACATTGACCAGCCCCACGCCGTGAACGCCCCGGTGATCGAAGCTGTACCAGCCGTCGCCCAGCGTTCCTTTGCCGAATCGCTCGCGATAGGCCTTCCCGTTTTCACTGAGGACGTCATGCTCGCCGGGCACATAGTGTACCTGGTCGATCCCGGTGTCTTTGACGAGCTGGGAGACGGTGTCGAACTCCTCCGGCTTCGAGAGATGGCTCAGGTCGCCGGTATGGAGAAGAAATTCCGGCTTCGTGGGAAGCGCCCGAATCTTCGCGACCGCCTCCTGCATCGTGGCGACCACATTCGGGTTCGCCGCCTTATCGAAGCCGATATGGCTGTCGCTGATCTGAACGAAGGTAAAATCCGCCTGGCTCAGATCGGTGGCGTGGTCGAAGACCCGGCCGAGGCCGTAGGACTTCAAGGTCCCGCCGGCCAGGGTCCAAAGCATTCCGGTGCCGGCCCAGGCCATGCATTTGAGAAATCCGCGCCGGTCGATGCCGTCATCGTCCGGATCAGGGGAATAGTCGTGTGCCATTGTAGAAATCCTTTCTCGTATCTAGTTGTCGCTCTGCGCGCCGTCTGCTCTTCCACTCTCCAGACCGGTCTTTTCGCGTTTTTATTCCCCAGGGAATAAATGCGATGCGTCGGGCGTCTAATGGATGAGAGGCGCCATCGCGAGGTATCTGGAGAGGAAAGAGACGTCAAGCTAAGGAAGAACCGTTGCCGGACCCGCAAGGACACCGTGATTTCGAGCAGACCGTGTTGCCGCACCTGGATGCCGCCTACAATCTGGCGCGCTGGCTGACACGCAACGACCAGGATGCGGAAGACGTCGTACAGGAAGCCTGCCTGCGCGCTCTGAAATTCTATTCCGGATTTCAGGGCGGAGATGGCCGCGCCTGGCTGCTGGCGATCGTGCGCAATACCGGCTACACCTGGCTGCAGAAGCATCGGGTTCGGGAACAGGCTCTTCCCCTGGAGGAGACGCACGATCTTATTCCGGACGGGGGATGTGGGCCGGAGGAGTTGGCGCTGCGGAGCGTGGATAAGGAGATACTGCGGCAGGCGGTGGAGGCGCTGCCGATCGAGAATCGGGAGGTTATTGTGTTAAGGGAGCTGGAGGGGCTGTCTTATAAGGAGATCGCCACGATTGCCGATCTGCCGATAGGGACGGTCATGTCCCGCTTGGCGCGGGGGCGGCAGCGCCTACAGCGCGACCTGGCCGCCCGCATGAACGAGGAGGTCTGACGCTGGACTGCCGGGAGACGCAAAACTGGATACACGGCTACGTGGATGGGGAGCTGGATCTTGCCCATAGTTTAGAGGTCGAGGACCATCTGCGTACGTGCGCCTCCTGCGCGCACGCTTACCGGAGCCTGCAGGGACTGCGGTCTGCTCTCCAGACGGACACCCTCTATTACCGCGCTCCGGCAGGCCTGGAGGCTCGCCTGCGCGCCGCGCTACCGCAGCCGGGCCGGACGCAGCGGGCGCGCCCCATCCTGGCCTGGCGCTCCCTGGCCCTGGCGGCGGCGCTGGCGATCGTCTTTCTGCTGGGCTGGGGCCTGGCCCGGCTTCGGCCGGCCTCTCCGATGGGCGAGACGCTGGCGCAGGCGGTCGTCGCCGCGCACGTGCGCTCGCTCCTGGCCGCTCAGCCGGTCGATATTGTTTCCTCCAACCATCATCAGGTCAAACCGTGGTTCAATGGGAAACTGGATTTCGCGCCCCCGGTGACCGACCTGGCAGACTCTGGCTTCCCGCTGGTTGGCGGGCGTCTGGACTATCTGGACGGCCGGCGGGTGGCCGCGCTGGTGTACAAACACGGGCGACATGTCATCAACCTTTTTGTCTGGCCGGATCCGAATGCCCCTGATCGCGCCTCCCGGATGACGGCAGAGCAAGGCTATCACCTGATCTCCGGAACACGGGCCGGCATGGACTATTGGATCATCTCCGACATGGACCCCGGCGAGCTGCAGCAGTTCGCAAACCGGGTAGAATCTTCTCTATGAGGAGAAGAGCATGAAAGGAATCATCATCGCCGGCGGCCTGGGCACGCGCCTGCGCCCGCTCACCTATACCCGTCCCAAGCCGCTGGTCCCCGTCGCCAATCGCCCCTTCCTGGAGTATCAGGTGGCGCTTCTTAGAAAGCACGGCATCGAAGAGATCGCCTTTGCCACCAACTACATGGCGGAGGCGATTGAGAGCCATTTCGGGGATGGAGCGCGATTCGGTGTGCGGATGCGCTATGCGGTCGAGAAAAGCCCGCTGGGCACGGGCGGGGGCATCCGCAACGCCGCCGATCTGTTTCCCGGCGAACCGGTGGTCGTCTTCAACGGGGACGTGCTCACGGACTTCGACATCGGCGCGATCCTGGCCTTTCACCGGCGCAAGCAGTCCCTTGCCACCATTACCCTGGCGGAAGTCCCCAGCCCTCACCCGTTCGGCATTGTGATTCTGGACGCGCAGGGGCGCGTGGAAGCGTGGCGGGAGCCCAGCGAAGAGGCGAAAAAGGCGCTGGCGGTCGATCCGGACCTCGTTCCGACCGGCAAGGACCTTATCAATGCGGGCCTGTACGTGCTGGAGCCGGAGTTCCTGGCTCGCATCCCGACGGGCGCGCCTTCCTCCATCGAGCGCGACATCTATCCGGCGCTGATCGCCGAGCAAGGTGCCATGTATGGAATCGCGCCGGGCGGATTCTGGATGGACGTGGGCCGAGCGGAACAGCTTCTGGCCGCGACGCAGGCGGTCCTGACAGGCGCGGTACGGGCGGAAGTGGCGCCGCTGGCCGTGGGGGAAGGGACCCAGATCGCCTCCAGCGCCTGGATCGACGCACACACCGCTATCGGCAGAGATTGCCGGATTGGGGAGGGCTGCCGGCTGGAGGATTGCATGGTGATGGACCGCGTGACCGTCGGCGCGCACGTGCGCCTGCGCCGCGTGATCGTCGATGAGGGAACCACGTTGGAGGATGAGGTGGTGGTAGAAGGCGCGGGCAGCGGAGGGCCACTGCCCGTCGTCGCCGCCGGCAGCTTCCTCAAACGGGGCACCCGACTTCATCTTTAAGAGCCGGGCCGGTTTAGCCGGGCAATGAATTACCCGTCTGTGGGGCCTTCGGCCAACCGTCCTGCGGACGGGAAAGCTTTAAACGGCGTTCCGTACAGGCTCTCAAGGCAATGCCGGCTCGCTAAGGAAGACCGGCTTGAGTAATCGCCGCGCGGAGCGCCCGCTCGTCAAAGCCGATTCCGCTCCAGAGTACCCTGCCATCCGGCCCGATCAGGAAGTTGGTGGGGTACGCCTGGACGCCATACTGCCACGCAAGATCATCTATGTTCCTCCTTCTCTTATGCGGAGCGATGCCCGCCGGAAAGGTGTAGCGCTGCTCCCGAAAGAACGCGCGGATCGCTTTTGAATCATCGGTTCCGTTGATGGAGACCATGTCGAAGCCCCTGTTCTTAAATTCGTTATAGAGGGCTTGCAGCCGTGGGAATTCGGCGCGGCAGGGTGGGCAGCCCAGGAACCAGAAGTTCACCAGCACCACCCTGTGCTCTCTTAGCATCGCTGCCAGAGAGATTTTGGTATTGTCCACCGGGTCGGTCACTTCGAACGGCGGCGCGGCGGCTCCTGCCGTGAGGAAGGAGGGACGCTCTTCCGTTGGCCGGACATTCTGCCGTTGGAAAGCGAAGACCGCGTCCGAGAGCAGCTTTCCGGTCTGTACCCCGCGCAGGAAGGTGACGCCTGTCATCCATGCCCGCTTCATCGTTCGATTGCCGTCCGGCGTTTCCTCGACGCTGTTTATCTCCGTCTCCGTATACATTCCCGTGACCAGCCCGTTGGGCTGGACGTAGAGCCGCACGAGATGCCTGTCCTTGCTGCCGCGTATCTCCAGCAGCCGATAGAGAACGCCGTTGCGTTTTTCGGTCCCGGCATCGACGAGCGGCGCCTGCTCTCGGAACAGCTTATCGCGGAACCGGTCGAGATCGGCGGTCATGAAGAGGTAAGCCAGGGGGTCATCGATGCGCTGAACGGACGTTTCGCCCGGGTTGACCGTCTCTTTTTGGTACGCCTCTCTGGATGTGCCGACGCCGGTGATGGTGTAGACCTCTTTTCCATCGGAAAGCACGAGCTTGTTGTAGGGCGGACCGACCTCCACTCGGAATTGGTTGGGACGTTTGAGTTGAATATTGCCCTCGTATACGTGCGTGATTCCACCCAGCGTATAGGAGGTGGACACATGCGCGGTAAGGGTATCGATGGCCCGCGCGCTCTTTTGGATCTCTGCTTTCAGAGCCTCGGCCCGCCTGGCGTTCAGGACATCGGCGGTCTGAATCACGCTGATGGTCCCCAGCGCCGCGACGAGGAGGGTTGTCAGGGCGAGCTTCTGCGATTGCATGACGTTCATGGCGTGTAACGCTCCTTTCGAGATATGCAGGCTGCGCGCGGTGAGAGAAGAGACAGAGACCGTTCCCCCGGCAGGATTGCCCGTTATCAAGTCAAGCAGAGTGGGAGGGACCGTCGCTTTGGAAGCGTTTTCGATAAGCAGGGCGCCCAACGCCGCGGCGGAGAGGGCAATACCGGCCTTTGCCAGATGGCGGCGTACCTTTTCGAGGGCGCGGGAAATGCGCATGCGGGCGGCATCCTCGGTCAGTCCGAGCGCCTGCCCCGTCTCTTTCAGGCTGCGCCCTTCCAGATAGCGCTGAAGCAGAATGTCTCGCTCCGGCGCTCGCAAGGCCGCCAGAGCGCCATTGACGTAAGGCTCGATCCGGTCCCATAGATCGCTGCCGGCCCGGGCTGTCTGATATTGCTCTGCCGCTTGCAAGATCAGCTTCCGTTCCTGCCGCATCCGATTCTGCTCCTTTCGCAGGGCGTTGCGCGAGGCCAGCCGGGCCGTCTGGAACAGCCAGGAGGTCAGTACGGCGCCCGCACGCAGCGTGCGGGCTTTGCGGGATAGCACCAGGAACACGGCCATCGTCACGTCCTGAGCCAGCTCCGGATCGCGCACTTCGCGCAGACAGGTGGCATAGACGAACTGGAGGTGTCTGCGGACTAACGTGTTGAAGGCTCCCTGCGATCCCTGCTCGACGTAGCGGCGGAGCAGCCACCCATCGTATTCTTTCCGAGATTGTTTATCCGAAGAATCGCCCGGCACGCTTACGGACATGGAGAAAACGTTCCTTTCCTTCCTCACCGACTTCCATAGAATATATGTCCGACGACGGGCCAAAGGGAACGGTTATTGGGAAGGGGACTAAAAACACGAGGTCACGGCATCATTAATGATGCCGTGACCGAAGAGGGTCAGCTAAACTTTACCGGGCCGTGAAGAGGGTTGCAACCGGTGAAAAGAGATATTAACGCCGCGAAGGCTTTTATGGCGTGCCACCGAGCGCCTTGTAGATCGAGAGAACGCGCTGCACGTAGGCCTTTGTCTCCCGGTAGGGCGGAACACCCCCGTATTTGCGCACGGCGCCGAGGCCCGCGTTATACGCTGCCATCGCCACGGCCGTATTCCAGCCGCAGGCGTCCAGGCGACCGCGCAGGTAGGCGATGGAACCGGCCAGGTTCTGCGCGGCATTGTAAGGATTATTGATACCCAGGGCGCGGGCCGTGCCCGGCATCAACTGTCCTAAGCCCATCGCGCCGCACCGGGAGGTCGCATCCGGGTTAAAGCCCGACTCGGCGATGATCATGGAGACGACCAGGCGGGGGTCTACGTTCTGATCGTCCGAAAAGCGAAGCAGGTTGAAGGTGATCTCTCCTACCTGCCTCGACGACAGGCGCGCATTGTAGCGGGAGATGAACGTGTAGTAGGGAACGAAGAACGACTTGACGCGGGGGCCAAGATAAGGCTGATAGGCCGCCGCCAGCGAGTAGGCATCTCCACCGCCCTGAGCTCCACGGCCATAGCCGCCCCGCGAGGTCATGGTCGCCTGCTGCCGTGCCTGCATGCTCCGCCATGCCTGTTGACGCCAGCGCGCCTCTTCCTGCGCGCGCCACGCCTCCCGGCGCGCGGCAGCCGCTTCCCGCGCCGCCTCCTGCTGCTCGATGGCGCCGACCTCCGCCTCATGGGCGATCGCCAGCACCGTCAGTGGAATGACGTTGCCGCTGGCGGCCGGCCCGACTTTGACCAGCACACGCACGTGGGGCGCGACGTAGTCGCGCAGCCAGACGACTTCCGCCGGAGGCAGATCCAGCACGACGGTGCTTTTGTCGGCCAGGGCGAGCATCATCGAAACATTGTCGCCGGACCCCGCCGTGCCGCCGACCACGCCCTTCATCTCCAGCACGCGCCCGGCATAGAGGGCGGAGTCGGATTGCACTTTCGCATAGGTCAATTGGCGGTCGCAGTGAGATTTTCGGCGCAGGGAGACGTACTTTGCGCCGGCGCTGGCCGAGGCGGAATAGAGCGATGCCGCCAGCAGTCCGACAAGCAGTAAGGGGCACAGATACTTCTGGAGCGAACCTTCTTGAAAAGCCACGAATAGAACCTCTTAAACGCGGGGTGCTACCGTCGGGGGTAGGGGTCCAGAAAAGAGGATGGCGGAGAGACCGGGATTCGAACCCGGGGTAGCCCTTATTAGGACTACAACTGATTAGCAGTCAGCCGCTTTCGACCACTCAGCCATCTCTCCGCGACCTGTTAATTGTAACACAGCCCGCGCGAATTTGCAATCCTGACTTACAATTTTCGGTCCGTTTCCTGCTTACCCTCAGCCTTTGACGGCGAAAAGCTCCATCTCGCCTTTGCCTTTGACCGGGATGCCGCCGAGCGACTCGGCCTGGAAGTGCCCGGCAATATGCGGCCAGGCGTCCCGGCTGACATTGACCGCTCCTCGGACTCCGTGGCTCTCGATCCGTGCCGCCGTATTGACGGTATCGCCCCACAGGTCGAACAGGTACTGCCGGTGGCCGACGACGCCGGCCACGACCGGCCCCACGTGGATGCCGACGCGGACATTCCACGCCGCCGAGAGGCGCCGGGTCGCCGCGATCATCTCCAGCCCGCACCGGACGCTGCAAAGCACCGGATTCTCCACCGGCTTGAGCAGCCCGGCGGTCGCCATGAACGCGTCACCGATGGTCTTGATCTTCTGAAGATCGTGCTGCAGGCACAGATCCTCATAGGTCTCCACCAGCTCCTGCAACTGGCAGATAACCTCTTCCGGCGGGCGAGCGGCACAGTAGGGCGTGAACTCGACGATGTCGCAAAACAGCACGGCGACAGGCTCGTAGCGGCGGGGCTTGACGGTATTGGTCGCGCGCAGCTCCTGCACGATCTCATGCGGCAGGATGACGTGCAGCAGCTCGTCCGAGCGTTGTTTCTCCATCTCGATCTGCCGCAGATAGTCCCGCTCGCGGTCCCGCAGGCGCTTCTTTTCCAGGCAAGCGCCGATACGGGCCTTGAGCAGGGTCTGGTTGAACGGCTTGGGCAGATAGTCGTCGGCCCCCAGCTCGATGCACGTCACGATCGTATCCAGCGCGCTCAGGGCCGAGATGACCACGACCGGGATATGGCGGCGCGCCTCATCGGCCTTTAAGCGCCGCAGCACTTCGATGCCGTCCATGCCGGGCATCATGATGTCCAGCAGCACCAGATCGACGCCCGGGCCGGCCTTCTCCAGCGCCTCGACGCCGTTCTCGGCCTCGATCATCTCGTGGCCGACGATCTCGATCATGGCGCCGAGCAACTCGCGGTTGAGCAGCTCATCATCCACTACCAGTATCCGGCCGGGCTGATCCATGCTTACTTGCCTTTTTCGAGGGCGCGGGCGACCTCTTTGGGGAACTCGCGGGTGTCGATGGGCTTGGTGATATAGCCGTCGCAGCCGGCTTCGAGGGCTTTCTCCTGGTCCCCTTTCATCGCCTGCGCGGTCAGGGCGATGATGGGGATGGCGCGCGTGTTGGTGTCCTGCTTGAGCAGGCTGGTAGCCGTCAGGCCGTCCATGCCCGGCAGCCGCACGTCCATGAGGATCAGGTCGGGAGCGGCGGTCCTGGCGAGCCGGCAGCCCTCCTCGGCGGTTCCCGCCTGGATGACTTCGTAGCCGGCCACTTCCAGGAGGTCCGTCGCCAGCTCCATATTGACCGGATTGTCCTCCACGAGGAGAATCTTTTCGCCTGCCATCTTACCCGTGCTCCTCCTTGCCGGCGCCGCTCTCGACCAGCCCGGCCTGCAGCCGGTGGCAGTGCTCCAGCTCCCGCAAGAGCCCGTCCGGTCCCGTTTTGGTCACTATGGCGCGGACCTGATCGTGCAGGCGCTGGCGATCCTCTTCCGTGATGTCTTTGGCCGTAAAGACGATGATCGGGATGTTATGCGTCTGCTCGTTCCCGCGCATCTGCTGCACGACGTCGAATCCGGTCACCTCCGGCATGAGCAGGTCGAGAATGACGGCATCGGGAAGCTTCTCCTGGGCCATCTGCAGCCCCTCGCGGCCTCCATGCGCCAGGAGGACCGTGTAGCCGCGCGCCTCCAGCACATTATGCAGCATCTCCAGGACCTGCGCATCGTCGTCCACGACCAGGATGGTCTTGAGCGTGCCGTTGCAGGCGGCGCGGGCCTTCGCCACCGCCGCGATCAGCCGCTCCCGGTCCACCGGCTTGTGCAGATACTCCGCCGCGCCCAGCGCCATGCCGAGCTGCTGGTCCTCCGTCATAGAGACGACGACCACCGGAATGTCGTGCGTCTCCGGGAGCGATTTGAGCGCGGACAGGACCTCCCAGCCGGTCTTCTTCTGCAGAATGATGTCGAGCGTGATCGCGTGGGGCCGGAGCCGGCGCGCCATCTCGATGGCCTGCTCCCCATCGTAGGCCTGTGCGACGCTATAACCGGCGGAGGCGAGATAGTGCGCCAGCAGCTCGCTCGCCTGCCGGTCGTCCTCGATGACCAGGACCGTGCGCCGCTCGCCGCCGGGCGCCTCTCCGGCAGACTCTACGACGGCGACCGGTGCGGCAGCATGCTCCGCCGCCGCTTTTTGCGCCTCCGCCGGCTGCATCGGCAGCAGGAAGGTAAAGGCGCTTCCGTGCCCCTCGCCCGCGCTCTGCGCCTGGATGCGCCCGCCGTGCAGCTCCACCAGCTTGCGCGTCAGCGAGAGTCCCAGACCGGTGCCCTGCTGCTGGCGCGCATACGAGTCGTCCAACTGCTCGAACTCGCCGAAGACGCGCTCCAAATCCTCCGGCTTGATCCCGATGCCCGAATCGATGACGGCAACACGCAGGAAGCGCCCGGCGGGCGGCGTCTCTCCGGCAAATAGCTCCGAGACGGCTTTGTCCGTGGCCTCTACGGTGTCTGCCTTCGCTGTGACAGTCCCGCCGTCGGGCGTGTATTTGATGGCGTTGCTGAACAGGTTGTAGAGGATCTGTTTGAACTTCGCCTCGTCCGCTACGATCCGGGGAACGTCCGGGGCGACCTCCGTCTGAACGATGATCTGCTTCTTGGCGGCCAGCGGCTTGATGACCGCCTCGACGCCCTGCATGGCGGAGGGCACGTCGAAAGGTGATTCGTCGAGCTGCATGCGCCCGGCCTCGACTTTGGCCAGGTCGAGAATGTCGTTGATAAGCTGTAAGAGGTGCCGCCCGCTCGTCAGGATGTTGTTGACGTAGCGGACCTGCTTGGGGTTCAGCTCCCCGAAGGTCTGATCGACCAGCACCTCCGAGAAGCCGATGATGGCATTGAGCGGCGTCCGCAGCTCGTGGCTCATGGTGGCGAGGAAGGCGCTCTTGGCCTGATTGGCGGCCATGGCCATCCGCTCCGACTGGGCAAGCTGCGCATTGACGGCGTGCAGCTCGGCGTCCCGCTCCTGGATGCGCGCCAGCATCTCGTTGAAGCGGTCTGTCAGCACGCCCGTCTCGTCCTGGGTGCGTTTTGCGGCCCGGATGGAGTAGTCCTCGCGCTCGGAGACGACTTTTGCGGTCTGGGCGAGATCGAGGATCGGCTGGGAGATGACGCGCTGGAGGCGGGAGGTGAGCAGGAAGGCGACCAGGAAGGTCAGAACCAGGACCACGGCGGCCAGAAGGACGTAGCGGCGCAGGCGGGCGTCGATGGCGCGCGTGTCCGCCTGGATGGCGATGGTACCGACCTGACCCTGTTCGCGATCCGAGAGGATCGGCTGGAAGGTCAGGATATGCCCCGCCCGAAGCCGCGTGCCGATGGGGCGGGGATGCGGAGGAATGAGCATCTCGGCGGCATCGCTGCGCGCATAGCGGGCAAAGATATTCCCATTTTTATCGTAGATGCAGGCATAGTCGATCGCCGGCCGGGAGCGCAGCCCTTGCAGCGTCTCCGCCGCCGCGCTCGCATCGTTAAAGGTCAGCGCCGCCGCGCAGTTGGTGCCGAGGGTCTGCGCCAGGGCGTTTGTGTCTTCGGCCAGGTTGCGGCGTCCGGTCACGATCTCGTTGCCGATAAAGAAGGCGGAAGGGAGCAGCAGCACGACGACGCTGATGGCCATGGTCATGAGCATCAGCTTGCGCCGGATGGAAAGGTCTCGTAACGCCTGCATCATCGCTCTTCTGTCCTCACGCCGCGTCCCCTCTATCCATGCACGATGCGGGCCAGGCGCAGCAGATAGGAGCTGATCTTCAGCCGGGCGTGCTCGGCCGCATCGGGGTCGATATCGAAGCGGACTTTGTTGTTCTCATTCCGGAAGCCGATGATGCCGCCGTTCTGGGCAAAATTTGGCATCTCCCCAATGGTCAGGACGCTGTCGCCGCGCAGGGAATCCAGGATCGAGCGCAGCCGGTCCTTCTCGGAGTTGCAGATAAACAGGATCTGGACTCTGGTGATGTCGCGCCGGTCGCTGAGGCGCCGCACGACCAGGGTCTTGCCGCGCACGGTCTTGCCGTTGACGGCGTCCAGCGCGCTGCCGAACGGGTCTTTGCCGTACACGCCGAGCACGATGTTCGGGCCGGGATCGGACGGCCAGTCCACATATTTGACGAAGTTGTAGATAAAGGCCGCTTTGATCTCGTACTCGCGGGAGCCTCCTTCCTGGGCGGGAGAGGCGCTTCCGGCGAGCAGGAGGATCAGGACGGGCAGGAGCGCCCACAGGAGGCGGAGCCGGAAGCGGCGCGAAGGATTTTGGTTCGAGAATGTCATAGGGTGCGCTGCTTCCTCTCAGGGCGTGAATGTGTAGTTCCAGCTCAAGGTGTATTCGAAGTCCTCGCCGATCTGGATTCCGCCGAGGTCTTGATAGAGCGGCCATCCGGCCTCGAAGGTCAGCCGGTGCCCTTTGAGCCGACCTCGGGGCGCGTAGAGGCTGAAGCCGAGATAGAGGCTCAGCCGCTTCCCACTCTGCTGCTTCGGATCGAAGGCGGGATTGTCCAGCGGATGGAACTCGGGATCGGCGCCGTGGATATTGCCCCAGGACGACCAGTCCAGGCGCAGGGACGGGCCGAACTGGTCGCTGACGCGATAGTAGGCCCAGGTATCCAGCGAAAAGGCGTCGCCCCAGCGATAGTGGTCGGCGTTGGTGCCCAGCGGGAACGAGCCGAGGAACTGCGCGCCCAGCGACCAACGCTTCGTGTCGTTCAGGTAGGTCAATCCGGGCAGCAGGGCGACCGTGCCGATGCCTAACTGCATGGGATATTCCAGCTTGGCGCTGGCGGAAGTCGGGGTGCTGTGCCGCTCGTCGATGGAGCCGGTGGGCACGCTGATTCCGGCATTGAAGAGCAGGCGGGACCCACCTTTGTGGATGTCCCCGGAGACCGTGATGTTGGCCTGAAGCTGGAGGTCCCCGATGCCGGAGTCGGAGGTGAGGTAATGCACGCCCTTACGGTTAAGATGCTCCATGACGTTGCTCTTGTAGGGGAGCATCGCCATGAGGGTCAGATTATCCGAGGGGGCGTACATCAGCTCGAACATGTGCATGTCCATGTTCATGCTGGTATGGGCGACGGGATACTTCTCCAGCACGCCTGCCAGGCTGATCGGATGGGTACCCTGCTGATTGCCCGCATAGTTCTGATGGGTGAACTCGTACCCCAGCATGACCTGGCCTTTGAGGTGCGTGTGCGTGCCGAGGACATTGACGGGGATGATATCCTCTTGCAGCAGTTGCTCCAGGCTCAGGTTGGTCAGGTCGGGCGTTTGCTGCATGGCGCTGTTCTGGGCCATCTGCATGGGGGAATGCGCATGCCCCATATCGACGGGTAGGTGCGTCTGCAGTGCACCCTGAGTCCATGCCGGGAACGCTGCCGAGAGCAGGAAAAAAATGATACACATTGGGAAGAGGCTACGAGCAACGTAGCGATGGGGCCACGGAGTTACGATTATGAGGTTCTCCTTGCCGGCTTGTTGGGTGTACATAGGCCTCATTTGGGTACCAGGGGTCGGAATTCCTTCTTCGCAGGTTACCGGGCACGGAAGAGCCGGGCCATGAATGACCCGTACAGCCGGGCATTGAAACGCTTGCTGTGAAATATAAGCAGGCGTGGAAGGCATCGCTGCCGTAGAGTTAGTTATCTTTCTTTGGCTGGAAAGGAGCTAACTCATGGTCGACATCGATACCTTCCTGACCATATTGTACGTTCG
>Ga0209810_1002484_pt1 | contig 21950 bp, 17 predicted proteins | sample Coa_R1_7_FD_187159 | JGI IMG/M metagenome (GOLD analysis project Ga0209810, IMG submission 187159) | Surface soil microbial communities from Centralia Pennsylvania, which are recovering from an underground coalmine fire - Coalmine... | ecosystem: Environmental > Terrestrial > Soil > Unclassified... | reverse complement strand
GGCCCCTGACCGCTAGGCGGCAGGGAGAGAAGCGGGAGTTCTCGTCGTGCGCTCGCATCCGCGCCGGCGGGGATCTGCGGGTGCTCCTGAACGTCGATGAGTCGGGGGTGCCGGTTCATCGCGGGCACCGCGCGTGGAGCCGCGCGCGGCTACTGCTTCGCCACTGACGAGCTTGTGGGGGACGACGTGCTCGATAGCCCAGCCAGCTCGACTTCGCTCCGCTCCCACTGAGACCGGGGACACCAGGAACAGCTGCCAAGCCCGTGCCCGGTGTCGGCCCATCTCCCTCTCGGCTGGCCCACCCTGAGCCAGCCGTCGGACGATCCCTGCAGTCCTACGCGCCTCCAGGATCGCCCCGGCGATCCGAGACCCAGCTACCTGGCAACGTCGGGCCAGGAAGCGCGGCGGCAGCGCGCTCCTGGCTCTCCTCCGGCACGGGGAGGCTTCTCTCAAGACACGTTCTTCGCTTGACTCCTCCTGCCCGCCCCTTGTAGCCTTCATGGTCTGACCATTGTCCGTTCGGGAACGAGGTGAGTCGCATGCACAGCAGAAGAGGGTTCGGGTTCGCACGACGGCAGAGTTGGCTCCTCGCGATGGTCGCCGCCGCCGCCGCCGCAGGCGTCTTTGCGGCGCTCTCCGCCTCAGATGGCGTACGGCCGGCCGCGGCCGCTCCCAACTCTGCCGCATCGTCGGCGTTAGTCATCGACATGCCTGTTGGTCCTGCGACCCTCGACCCGGCGGAGGAGTGCGGCCTGACCGACACGACCATCACGACCGCCGTCTACGCGACCCTCACGCAATACGGTTCGAAGCCGGGGCCCGACGGGACGACGCAGTTCGATCCCGCTCACATCGTCCCCTACCTCGCGAAGTCGTGGAAGATCACCGGCCATGGGCGCGTCTACACGTTCAACCTCCGCCCGGGGATGAGGTTCTCGGATGGCACGCCGATCGACTCCCACGCGGTCAAGTACTCGCTTGAGCGGTCGGTGACGATGGGCGGCTGCGGTGGCTACTTCATCTACGACGGCATCTACACGCCACCGCTGATCAAGAGCATCACCACGCCGAACCGGACGACCGTGGTAATCACGCTGAGCAGACCGGACGCCAACGCGTTGCAGGACTGGGCGCAGCCTGCTGCGTCGGTCGTTAATCCGAAGGTTGTAAACGCGCACGGCGGCGTCCACAAGGGCAAGATCAACACGTGGATGGCCGGGCACGTCACGCCCGGCGGAGGTCCCTACCTACTCCAGTCGTACGAGGCGAACAAGCAGGCGGTGCTGGTGGCAAATCCGCACTTCTACAAGCAACCAGCGTCGAAGAAGGTGATCATCAACTTCATCTCCTCCGACCCGACACTGCTGCTACAGGCGCGCAACGGAGCAGCCGACGTCACCCTCGGCCTGTCGAAACAGTCGGCTCACAGCCTCGTCGGTAACCGTAACGTCAAGGTGATCGCGGACGAAACCTCGACCTTCGAGCAGATCGGCATGCCGAACAACATGCCCCCGTTCACCAATCGCACCTTCCGCAAGGCGCTGACCTACGCGGTGCCCTACCAGCAGATCTTGCACAAGGTCATCTACGGCTACGGATCGCTCTTCTTCGGGGCGATTCCGCCGGGCATGCCGGGTTACAGCGCAAGCATCGAGAAGCCGCGCGCGTTCAACCTGACGAAGGCGAAGCAGTTGATCCAGCAGTCCGGGATCAAGACACCCGTGAACATCACGATGGATATCCAGGCCGGCAACCCGATCGATGAACAGATCGCGACGATCGTGCAGGGCGTCTGGTCGCAGCTTGGCGTGCACGTGACCGTCAACAAGCTGTCGGCGAGCGACTACACAAATGCACTCGAGGGGCACAAGGCCCAGTCCTACATCCGGCTGGACGGCCCCGGTGTGATCGATCCCGGGTACTTCCTCGGCTACGACATGAAGTGTGGAATCAGCTTCAACTTGAGCGATGTCTGCATACCTGAGGCGGACAAGCTGCTCGCGGAGGCGCGTAGGAAGCAGAGCCGGGCCGCCCAGGCGCCGTACTGGAAGAAAATCAACAAGCTCTGGATCGCGGACGCCCCGAAGATCCCGGTCTACGCGGACAAGGCTGTGTCGATCGTGAACAAGCGCGTGAAGCACTACTTCTACTCCGAGGAGACCAACTTCACGACCTGGTCGAAGTAGGCATCTAGACACCTGTCTTCCGCCGGACTGGGCCCTTGTGCCTGCTCCGGCAACTCAACCACGGCTCGCGAGGAGACGCATTCGTTCAGATGGCTACCCGGATTGGCGTCGACGTTGGCGGAACGTTCACCGATCTCATCTTCTACGACGACGAGAGCGGCGAGATCAGGGTCGGCAAGGTACCGACGACCCCGACTACCCCCGAGGAGGGCGTGATGGCCGCGGTCTGGTCCGCGGTTCCCGAGGACGGCATCCGCGCCTCGGAGTACTTCCTCCACGGCACGACCGTCGGGCTAAACTCGCTCCTGACGCGGACCGGCGCGACCGTCGGACTTCTTGCGACGCGTGGCTTCCGCGATGTGCTGGAGATCCGACGCGGCGATCGCGATGACCCGTACGACCTCTTCTGGAAGCATCCACCGCCGCTCGTGCCGCGGCGCCTACGTCTACCGGTCACGGAACGGATGCTCTTCGACGGCACCGTGCACACGCCGATCGAGCTTGACGACGTGCGCGGCGCTGTCCCGGTCTTCGAGGCAGAGGGCGTCACGAGCGTCGCGATAGCCTTCCTCCACGCCTACGCAAACCCTGAACACGAGCTCGCGGCCGCGGACGCGCTACGCGCAGCGGGCTTCACCGGCGAGATCTCGCTCTCGCATCAGGTCTCCGGAGAGTACCGGGAGTACGAGCGAACGACGACAACCGTGATCGACGCCTACGTGCGCCCGAGGATGGCGCACTACCTGCGTGCGCTCGAGAACCGGCTGGCGCAGTGTGGCTTCGGCGGTAGTCTGCTCGTCACCCGCTCGGGAGGCGGCGCGATGACGTTTACCGAGGCGAGAGAGCGGCCGTTCGAAACGGTTCTCTCCGGCCCGGTGGCGGGCGCGGAGGGAGCCGCCGAGCTCGCGCGCAACCTTCGTTTGGGCAATGTCATCAGCGCCGACGTTGGCGGCACGAGCTTCGATACGTGTCTGATCAGCGGAGGCAGGCCCCAGGTGATGTACGAAGGCGCGATCGTCGGCCTGCCAGTGCAGACGCCCTGGGTGGACGTGCGCTCGATCGGGGCCGGCGGCGGCTCGCTCGCCTGGGTCGACGTGGGCGGGCTGTTGCGCGTCGGTCCTGGGAGCGCCGGAGCGGAGCCGGGCCCCGCCTGCTACGGACGAGGCGGGACGCAGCCGACGGTGACGGACGCTGCGTTCCTCCTAGGCATGCTCGGCGAGGGCGCTCTCGCAAGCGGCATCCGGCTCGACCGTGAGGCCGCCCAGCACGCGATGCGGCCGCTGGCCGAGCAGCTGGAGTTCGAGGTCGAGGACGTGGCCCGGGGAATCATGACGATCGCGGCCGCGAACATGGCGGACGCGATTCGCGAGATCACGGTCGAGCAGGGCCAGGATCCTCGCACCGCCACGCTCGTGGCTTTCGGTGGCGCCGGTCCGCTTTTCGCGACGCTGCTGGCGCGCGAGCTAGCGATCGAGCAGATCGTCGTCCCTCCCTACGCAGGCAACTTCTCTGCCTGGGGGCTGCTCGGCGCCGACCTGACGCAGTCGGCGGCGCGCACGAGGATCATGAAGCTAGCCGAGGATACCGTCGCGGAGGCGAACGACGTACTCCGCGGCCTGTTCGAGACGCTCACGGCACGGGCGGCGAGACGCGACGGCATGTCCGAGACGGTGCGCGAGGTCGCAGCCGACATGCGCTACGTCGGCCAGGAGCACACCATCACCGTCTCACTTCGTGCCGAGCACGGGCGCGTCGTCGCTGATGCCGACGAGATCCGCGACGCCTTCGAACGAGAATACGAGCGTACCTTCGGCCATCAGATGGAGGAAGAGGTCGAGATCGTATCCCTTCGAGCGACGCTACGGACGCCGCTCCCGCGACGTGCGAACGAGAGTGTTGCGAAGAGCGAGAAGCCCCTCGGTGAGGAGACGATCCACGCCTACTCCTTCGCGCGGGGCGAGTGGATGCCATTCCGGATCGTCGACCGCTCGCAGATCAACGGGACGTTCGCGGGGCCGGCGATCCTGCTCGAAGACACCGCGACGACCTACCTCGACGCGGGGTTCGAGGCGTCCGTGCACGAGTCAGGCTCGCTGTTTCTGCGTGACAAAAGGGGGGCGTGATGCGTGCCACTGAGGCACAGGTCTACCGCGCTGGACGTGGTGTTGCGGTTGAGGTTGCAGATGCGGACCCGGTGACGACTGAGGTGATTCGCCATGGCCTGAACTCCGCTGCGAATCAGATGAAGCGTTCCCTGATTCGGACGGCGTTCTCGCCGATTATCTACGAGGTACTGGATTTCGCGGTCGCTATCTACGATAGGCAGGTGCGGCTGCTTGCCCAGGCGCCGAGTCTTCCCCTGTTCATGGGTACGATGAACTTCTGCGTTGAGGCGGCAGTAGAGGCGGTCGGCGGCGAGCAGGCGTTGGAGCCGGGCGACATCATCCTCTATAACTACCCCTACGGTACGGGCTCGCACCCGCAGGACTGCGCGGTCGTGATGCCGATCTTCTACCGTGACGAGGAGCTGATCGGCTACTCGACGATCAAGGGACACTGGCTCGACATCGGCGGTAAGGAGCCCTACTCGACCGACACCGTCGACGTCTTCCAGGAGGGGACGATTTTCCCTGGGGTCAAGCTCTACTCACGCGGCCGACGGGTCGACGACATCTACCGGATGGCGCTCGCGAACTCGCGCGTGCCGAAGATGGTCGCGGGAGATGTTAATGCGGAGGTGGTCGGGGTCCGGACAGCGTCCGCCGCCGTTCTCCGGCTCGTGGAGCGCTACGGGCTCGAGACGTTCCGCAGCTCGGTCGAGCGGATGTTCGACCACGGCGAGGCGGTCGTCCGCAGCTACTTCGAGCGGCTCCCGGACGGCCGCTACGTCGGCGAGGGGCGGATGGACAACAACGGGGTCGACGACGAGCAGGTGCCGTTCGAGATCGTGCTCGAGATCGACGGCTCGACCGTCCGCGTCGACTATTCGACCGCTCCCGACGCGCAGCCTGGGCCGATCAACTGTCCGATCGCGTCGACCGTCTCGGCGAGTCGCATCGCGATCACGATGCTCGCCGGCGGCGGTGAGGCGCCTAATGAGGGCCATTTCCGCCCGATCGAGATCGTCACGCGGCCGGGGTCGATGTTCCACCCCAACCCGCCCGCGCCCTGTTTCCTTTACGGCTGGCCGGCGATGCAGGCGATGGAGGTGATCTACGATGCCGTCTCGAAGGCGATGCCGGAGGCGGTTCCCTCCTGCAGCGGTGGCGACATCTGCTCGCTCGTCTGGTGGGGGGTTCGCGAGAAGACCGGCGAGCCGTGGGCGGACGGCTCACCGCATCCGGTCGGGCAGGGTGCGTCCGTCCGAGGCGACGGCGCGAACAGCCTCATCCACCACGCCGAGGCGGCGACCCGCTTCTCTCCGACCGAGGTGTGGGAGTCGAAGAACCCCTGGCTGCTCGAGAAGGTTGAGCTCGCACCTGACTCGGGGGGCGCGGGACGCTACCGGGGCGGTCTCGGCCTCGAGATGCACTTTCACATCCTCGAAGACTCCTACGTGACCGCAGCAATCGAACGGACGAAGACGCCTCCCTGGGGTCTCGCCGGCGGTCATGAGGGCCGGCCGAACGCGGCCGACCTGCTGCTCCCCGACGGGAGCCTGAGACGGTTCGGCAAGATCACGCGTCTGCACTGCCCGAAGGGATCGACGCTGCGACTGCACACTGGCGGCGGCGGGGGGTACGGCCCCGCCGCTGAGCGAGACCCTGCCGCCGTGCTCGCCGACCTCCAAGAAGGCTACGTCAGCGAGGCGAGAGCTCGCACCGACTACCCACACGCGTTCGAGGAGTAAGTGGCAACAGCGGGGCTCGCACGGCACGCTGGAGAGGAGATCTATGCGCGCGTACGGCGCGACACTGCGCGCACCCTCTCGCATCTCGCACACGATTGGTCGCTGAGCCTAGCGGTCGCGCTGCTCGGCCTCCTCGTCCTTCTGGCGGTCTTCGGCCCGCTCATCTGGAAGACGGCGACAACCGTCAACATCGGCAACTCGCTCGCCGCCCCCTCGCTCGCGCACCCGATGGGCACGGACAGCGTTGGGCGCGACGTCTTCGCCCGCTTCAACGAGGGAGCGCGGATCTCACTCTCCGTCGGCGCCATAGTCGTTATCGTCGGCGCGCTTGTCGGCGGGACGATGGGGATCGTCTCCGGCGCGACCGGAGGCTGGCTCGACACGGTGCTGATGCGGATCATGGACGCGATCCTCGCGTTTCCACCGCTGATCCTGGCGATGGCGGTCAGCGTCGGTCTGGGTGCGGGGTTGACGAGCGCGACGCTCGGGATCACGCTCACCTCGCTGCCCTACTACGCTCGTCTTCTGCGGAGTGAGGTGCTGCGCATCCGCTCGCTCCCCTTCATCGAAGCGGCACACGCGCTCGGGGCGCGTCGCCTCCGCATCCTGCTGAGGCACATCGTTCCGCACGTCGCCTCGACGCTCCTGATCCAGGCTGCTGCGCTCTTCGGCTACGCGATCCTGACGCTCGCGGCGCTCGGATTCGTCGGTCTCGGCGCTCAGGATCCGACGCCCGAGTGGGGCACTATGATCACCGACGGCCTGCAGTACTTCCTCACCGGTCAGTGGTGGATCGGCGTCTTCCCCGGCCTTGGCCTGCTGGTCGTCGTGACGGCGACGAACATCCTCGCCGACCGAGCGCGCGACATCCTCGACCCGAGAGGCCAGTACGCCTATGTGTGAGGCTCTGCAGTGACCAGGATCGTCCTTGACAAGCTCTTCGGTGCGGGGGTCGCCATCTTCGGGGCCTCGCTGCTCGCCTTTCTCTTTATGCGCGTCGTCCCGGGGAATCCCGCGCGGCTCATCGTGGGACCGCTCGCGACGCCTCAGGCGATCACAGCGCAAGAACACGCGATGGGCCTCAACAAGCCCCTCTGGGTTCAGTACTGGCGCTACATCAGCGGCATCTTCAGCGGCAACTGGGGCTTCGCCTATAGCACCGGACAGACGGTCAAGCACGAGATCGTCGCGCGCCTGCCTGCGAGCGCTGAGCTCGGCTTCTACGCGTTTGTCTTCGCGTTCCTGTTCGCGATCCTGTTCGCTCTCGTCGCGACCTACCGCCGGCGGCGGCTCGTTGACGCTGCGATCCGCGGCCTTTCGTTCATCGGGCTCGGCACTCCCCCATTCTGGCTCGGCCTGCTCCTGCTGCTACTGCTTTCGCAGATTTGGGGAATCCTACCGGGGCCGGAGGGTCGTCTCGGCCCAAACACCCCACCGCCGCCGACGGTCACGCACTTCTACACGTTCGATGCCCTAATCGCCGGCCAGTGGGGAACGTTCTGGAACGCGATCCAGCATCTGGTCCTGCCCGCGATCACTCTGGGACTCGCGCCGTTTGCGTATCTCGTCCGCCTGCTGCGCGCGAATCTACTCGACATCTCGCGGGAGAACTTCATCGTCGTCGTTCGCAGTAAAGGCGTCGGTCGCTGGTCCGCGTTCGTGCGCCACGCCTTGCCGAACGCGTTCCTCCCGACGCTGACCGCGGCGGGCCTCCTGCTCGCGCAGCTCCTGACGGGCACCGTGCTCGTCGAGGAGGTCTTCAACTGGCCAGGGATCGGTCAGTTCGTCGTCGAGTCGATCCTGCGCCAGGACTACGCGGTCGTGCAGACGTTCGTCCTGCTGAGCGCGATCGCTTACGTCGTCGTCAACCTGCTCGTCGATGTTCTCTACGGCGTGATCGACCCGCGCGTGCGCCTGCCGGTGGCCAGGTGAGCGGTGCCACCGCAAGGGTCGTCTCGGCACGCGAGAGTGCGCGCGACCTCGTGCTCGAGGTGGAGGAGCTGGAGACGGACTTCTACACGCAGGAGGGGGTCGTCCACGCGGTACGGAGGGTCTCGCTTGAGGTCGAGCGCGGGCAACGCGTCGGCATCGTCGGCGAGTCTGGCTCAGGCAAGTCGGCGCTTGCGCTCTCGATCGTCGGCTTGATAGAGCCTCCCGGCCGCATCGTCGGCGGCACGGTGCGGCTGAACGGCCGCGACATCTCGCGTTACTCGGATCGGCAACTGCAGCGGATCCGCGGGAGGGAGGTTTCGCTCATCTTCCAGGACCCGATGACCGCGCTCGACCCGGTGAAGACGATCGGAGACCAGATCGTCGAGGTGATCAGGCAACATCGACCAATGCGCCGCGCGGCTGCCCGGCGTGAGGCGGTGCGGCTTCTTCAGGACGTCGAGGTGCCGTACGCCGAGCGGCGTCTCGACAATTATCCCCACCAGTACTCGGGAGGGATGCGCCAGCGCGTCATGATCGCGATTGCGCTCGCGAACACGCCGGATCTGATCATCGCGGACGAGCCGACAACGGCTCTGGACGTGACGACGCAGGCGCAGGTACTCGATCTGCTCGAACGCCTCGTGACCGAGCGGAGCACGGCCGTGCTCTTGATCACGCACAACCTTGGCATCGTCGCCGAGTTCTGCAATCGCGTCTTCGTCATGTATGCGGGACGGGTCGTAGAGCGCGCCTCGGTCGAGCGGCTGTTCGCTGTCCAAGCGCATCCCTACAGCGAGGCGCTCCTGCGCTGCGTCCCTCGGCCGGACCAGCTCGAGCGGGGACCGCTGCCGACGATTCCGGGCGCACCGCCGAACCTGGCCCATCTGCCGCCGGGGTGTCCGTTCGAGCCGCGCTGCCCAGTCGGGCACGGCGTTGAGCTTTGTGTGACAACCGTTCCCCCTCCGGTGCTCGTCGCCAACAGCGGCGACCCTGTCCTCGCCGAGTGCCACTTCGCTGGGGAGCGCTACCGCTGAGCAGGGCACCAGTTCCGGCGCGCGAGCTCGCACCGGGTCTGCGCTCGGATCCGGAGGACGCGCTGTTGTGGCTTGATCGAGTCGAGAAGACGTTCGAGCTCGGCGGCCGAGGACTACTCCACCGCCAGCGACAGACGCTGCGGGCCGTCGACGGCGTTTCGCTCGACGTGCGGCGTGGCGAGACGGTCGGCCTCGTCGGCGAGTCCGGGTGCGGCAAGTCGACGCTTGCCCGCTGCGTCCTCCAGTTGACCCGGCCGACAGCCGGCCGGGTCGTCTTCGACGGGATCGACCTAACCACGCTCTCCAACGCGGCGCTGCGCCCCCTCCGTCGACGCATGCAGATCGTCTTCCAGGATCCATACGCGTCGCTCGACCCGCGGATGACGGTCTTGTCGATCGTCGAGGAGCCGCTAGTCATCCACGGCATGGGCGACCGCCGGCAGCGCGCACAGACTGCCGCGAAGTTCCTCGAGCTCGTCGGGATCCCGAAGGTCCAGATGTCGCGCAAGCCGCACGAGTTCTCGGGGGGGCAGCGGCAGCGGATCGGCGTCGCGAGAGCCCTTGTTCTGCAACCCGAGCTCGTTATCCTCGATGAGCCGATCTCGGCGCTCGACGTCTCGATCCAAGCGCAGGTGCTGAACCTGCTGCGCGACCTGCGGACGGAGTTGTCGCTGACGTATCTCTTCATTGTCCACGACCTTGCCATCGCCGAGTACTTCTGCGATCGCGTCGCAGTGCTTTACCTGGGCGCGGTCGTCGAGCTCGCGGACCGGGAGGCAATCTTCCGACGTCCGCTTCATCCGTACACGGTCTCGCTGCTCTCTGCCGTGCCGATTCCCGATCCCGCCAGTAAGCCGCGCCGCAAGCGGATCGTTCTGCCGGGGGAAGTGTCGTCAAACGGAACGACCCGCACCGGCTGCCGTTTTCGCCCACGCTGCCCGGTCGGCCGTGATCGCGAGCTCTGCGCAGCGGAGGAGCCGAAGCTCATCGAGCACGCGCCCGGGCAATGGGCCGCTTGCCACTTTCCTGGCGAGCTCGCCCCGGCGTCGCAGGCCCCGTGGTGAGGCTACGCGCGCTGGCGGGCGGCGAACTGGTCGAGCGCGACCTCGAGCGCGACGAGGTCGAGCGCAACGTGGCCGACCGACTTGAACAGCGTGACGGCGTCCGGCTCGAGGCGTCGAAGGGTGGCGATCCGCTCGTGCTCGCGAAGTTCGGCCCAGACGTGTCGCTCGTCGATAAGCCCCGCGTCGCGCGGCTGGATCAGGTCGCCGGCCTCGAGCCATGCGCTCTCGCGTGTCTCCACGATGACTCGCGCCCGTACCACCGTCTCCGCAGGGACTTCGGCACGCTCTGGCCGATACGACCCCATCGCGTTGATATGGACGCCGTCGGCGACATCCGCGTCCGAGAACACGGGGCTCTCCGCAGTCGTCACCGTGACGACGATCTCGGCGCCCTCGAGGGCGCGTCGCGGATCCGACGGAAGCGCTGCGTAGCCCAGGGACTCGAGCCGTGCACAGAAGGTGTGCAGGCGCGCGGCGGAGCGTCCGACGACGCGGATCTCCGAGAGCGGCCGGACGGAGGCGATGGCCGCGACATGCGTTTCGGCCAGTCTGCCTGCGCCGAAGACGGCAAGGACGGATGCATCGGGATCGGCAAGCAGCGAGGTCGCATAGCCCGCCACCGCGGCCGTGCGCATCGCCGTCAGCGCGCCCCCGTCGAGCAGGGCGCGAACCTGTCCGTTCCGGTCGAGGGCGAGCACGGCGCCGGACATCGTCGGGACGGCGGTCGATCCGTGGAGTCCGTCACCGACGCGAAGCAGCTTGCAGAGCATGCCCCCGTCGGCGGTGAGGCCCGGCATCACCACCCAGTCCTGATCATCGTCGGGTATAACGAGGCGCTTCGCTGCCGTATGCTGCTCGCGAAAGGCGCGCCCCACCGCCTGGATGAGGTCAGGGAGGGGAAGGAGCTCGCGAGTCTCGGCTGCGGTAAAGATCCGGGGCGTAACGGGCGTTTTCATCTGCGACGGGGGATTCTACAATGGTCAAACCATTGAAGCTAGCGCCATCTGAGCCCCGGCTGTTGCCGTTCACGCACGTTCGACGCTCTCGCTCCTCGGATGACGTGATCGCGCAGATCAAGGATGCGATCATCTCCGGGCGTCTGAAGACTGGCGACCGACTCCCGAACGAACGGGAGCTTTGCGGGCTATTCGGCGTCTCGCGCCCGACGCTGCGCGAGGCGCTCCGAACACTTGAGGCTCTCGGCATCGTCGAGATCCGGCTCGGCTCGAGCGGCGGGATCTTCGTCAGCGAGCCGCAGGGCGACCACGTTGGTGCCGCGCTAGGCGCGCTTCTCCAGTTCCGCAGAGCGACCGTGCAAGAGCTGGCGGAGTTCCGTGTCAGCTTCGAGAGCGAGACCGCGCGCTGGGCGGCGCAGCGCGCCGATAGCGCAGATGTTGACCGGCTTGTCACGCTCGCCGAGGAGTTCGCGACGCTCGCCGCACAAGAGGGGCTCCCGTGGCGCGTGCTCGTCGAGGTCGACCTCGCCTTCCACCAAGCGCTTGCCGAGGCATCGAAGAATGCGGTTCGCGTCGGGATCATGCTCGGCATCCACCACGCCCTCCACGACGCCTCGAGCTCGCTCGCGCAGGAGGCGACGGCGACCGTGCGACGCACGATCGGGAAGGAACTGCGCGCGATCGCCGACGCCGTCGCCACCCGGGACACTCAGCGGGCGATGCGGTTGATGGCCAGGCACGTCAAGAAGTTCTCCGAGCTTGAGCGAGCTGTCCAGGAGCGTCGTGGCTGACGCGAGGCTCGCGATCGCCGCGCGGACTACGCTCGAGCGGCTCGGCGTCCGAACCGGCGAGTCCGTTCTTGTGCTTTTCAACCCGGAGCTTGCCGACATCGCGGGCGCACTCGCCGGCGCCGCTCGCGAGTTCGGCTGTGGCCTGCGTCAGCTCGAATTCCCAGCAACGACACGCAACGGTGAGGAGCCTCCGGCAGAAGTCGCGGCAGCGCTGCTCATGGTCGACGCCGCCGCGATCGTCACGAACTTCTCGCTGAGCCACACCCGCGCCCGCGCCGCAGCCACGCGGCGGGGAGTCAGGATCGCCTCGATGCCGGGGATTACCCTCGACATCTTCTGCCGCACGGTGCCTGTGGACTATGCGCTCCTCGAGACGCGCGGACGCGTGCTCGCCGAGCGGCTGTCTGCCGCGGATCGGTGCCGGGTCGTCTCGTCGACCGGCACCGACATCGAGCTTGTGCTCACCGGCCGGGTCGGCAGGAGTGACGATGGAGACCTGCGCTCTGCGGGCGCGTTCGGAAACCTTCCTGCTGGCGAGGCGTACATCGCCCCGCGCGAGGACCGAGGAGAAGGCACCGTCATCTTCGACGGCTCGATTGCCACAACCGGCCTGCTTGGCGGGCCGCTCCGCGTCGAGCTGCGACGCGGTCGTCTTGTCTCGGCAGACGGCGAGGGCGCGGAGGCGCTCCTCACGGCGCTCGACGCCGGCGGCAAGAACGGACGCGTGATCGCTGAGCTCGGGATCGGAACGAACCCCTTCGCCCGCATCCACGGGAGGGTGATCGAGGACGAGAAGGTCGAAGGGACGATTCACGTGGCCTTCGGCACGAACTCGGGCATCGGGGGCGAGAACGAGGCGGCGGTGCACGTCGACGGCGTCGTCCGCGACCCTACAGTCGAGCTTGACGGCGAGACGATACTGCGCGATGGCCGTTTCGTCTAAGAGCGCGGAAACGCCCCGGCGAGAGCGGCGCCAGGTCGTGATCCGGCGCCTCGCCGGCAAGGAGCTGGGCGACGATTCGTCCTGTAAGGGGCGCGAGCGTGAAGCCGAGCGCCGCGTGAGCCGTAGCGACGACGAGGTTCTCGTAGGGCTCGAGCCTGCCGACGATCGGCAGCCCGTCGGGCGCGCAGGGGCGGAGGCCGCACCAGACCTCGCGCGGCGGCCGTCCGGCGAGACCCCGAACGCCTCTGATACCGGCGCGGACGACCGCGTCGACACGCCGGCGGTCAACGCCGAAGTCGAAGCCGGTCAGCTCGAGCGAGCCGGCGAGCCGCAGCCGTCTGGGCAGGGGGGTCACTACAACGCGCGACTCGTGAAGGAAGAGCGGGATGCGCGGGTCGGTCGCCTCGCCGTCGAAGTCGACGTGGTACCCCTTCCCACTCTCGACCGGCAGTCGGACTGCCAGGCCTCGCAAGAGTCGCGGCGACCACACTCCAGCGGCAAGGACGACCTCGTCAGCCTCGAGACGACCCGCGGCCGTCTCGACGGCCGTCACCCGCTCGCCTTGCGCCTGGAAGCCCAGCACCTCGGTGCTGGTGTGAATTGTGGCTCCGGCATCGACGGCGGCTCGGCCCACCGTGCGTACGAACTCGAGCGGGTCGCCAGAGAGCTCGTCCGGGTAGAAGATCGCCCCGGCGATGGGGCCCTGAAGGGCAGGCTCGAGCGAGCAGGCCGCATCTGCGGTGAGATGCTCGAGGTGTATGCCGGCCGAGGCGTGTGCGGCCGCCTCGGCGCACGCAGCCTCGAACAGCGCCTCGGTCTCGTAGATGTTCAGCGTCCCCGTGTGCTCGAGGGCGAGGCCGATTTCGCCGCAGAGCGTCTGGAAGAGGGCGAGGCTCGCCCGCGACAACTCACGCAGTACGTCGGTGCTGCGGCGTTCCCGTGCTGGCGTGCAGGCCGCCGCGAAGCGGACGAGCCAGGGAACGAGCGAAGGACGAAGCCGGAGCGCGAACGGTGCGTCCTGGCGCAGGCTCCAGCGGAGCCCCTGGAGGAGTGCGGCACGCGTCGCGAGCGGGAGCGAGTGACTCGGGCAGAGCAGCCCGGCGTTTCCTCCCGAACAGCCGGCGCCGACCGAGGCACCAGCTTCGAGGACGCTAACTCGTGCGCCACGGCGCGCAAGTTCGAGCGCACAGGAGACGCCGATTGCGCCACCGCCCACGACGATCACGTCGCTCGTCACGGGCAGCTCCGTATGAGTGCGGGCCCAGATGAGCCTGCAGGGCCTCCGGTGCCGGCTATGTCGGCGCTGGAGCGGACACTCGCCGGAGAGGCGATGGTCGACGGATGAACGATCACGTCGTCACTCGCGCTGGGATCGGCGCCGCGGCAGGCGCCGTAGACGCCGACCCTGTCACGACCGAGGTGATCCGGCACGCCCTTAACTCGGCCGCGGCCCAGATGAAGCGCGCGCTCGTACGCACGGCTTTCTCGCCGATCATCTACGAGGTGCTCGATTTCGCGGTCGCCATCTACGACGACCAGGTTCGCATGCTCGCTCAGGCGCCGAGCCTGCCGATGTTCATGGGCCGGCTCAGCTTCTGCGTGTCGAACGCCGTCGATGCGCTCGGCGGCTCTGGCGAGCTCGAGCCGGGTGACGTGCTCCTGTACAACCACCCCTTCGGCACCGGCTCGCATCCGCAGGATGCCGCGGTTGTTATGCCGATCTTCTTCGAGGAGGAAACGCTGATCGGGTACGCCGCAATCAAGGCGCACTGGCTCGACATCGGGGGTAAAGAGCCCTACGCGACCGATACGATCGACATGTTCCAGGAAGGCACGATCTTCCCTGGAGTAAAGCTTGTCCGGCGCGGTCGTCTCGCTTCGGACATTTACCGGATGGCGCTCGCGAATTCGCGCGTTCCGAAGATGGTCGCAGGCGACATCAACGCGGAGCTCGTGGGAGTCCGCATCGGCGCCGAGGCTGTCCTGCGCTTGGTCGACCGCTACGGCCTCTCGACGTTCCGCGAATCTGTCGAGCGCATGTTCGACCACGGCGAGGCGACGGTCCGCAGCTGGTTCGAGCGCATCCCCGACGGCGTTTACCGCGCGACCGGGACGCTCGACAGCGACGGCGTCGGCAGCGGGCGGATCGATTTCCCGGTCGAGATCACGGTCGACGGCTCGACGGTGCGGGTCGACTACAGCGGCGCGCCCGACCAGGTTCCGGGGCCCGTGAACAGTCCACTGCCCAAGACTGTCTCGTGCACCCGCGTCTCGATCTCCATGCTTGCCGGCTGCGGCGAGGCGCCGAACGAGGGCCACTTTAGGCCGATCGAGGTCGTGACGCGGCCCGGCTCTCTCTTCCATCCGCTGGAACCGGCACCCACCTTCATCGGCGGCTGGGCTGCGATCGGCGCGATCGACGCTATCTACCGCGCCTTCGGCTCGCGGCTCCCCGACATCGTCCCGGCGACGAGTGGCGGCGATATCTGCTCGCTCGTCTGGTGGGGACGGCGCGGCAACGGCGAGCCGTGGGCCGACGGCTCGCCGTACCCGGTCGGTCAGGGTGCACACTGCGGCGGAGACGGGGCCAACGCCGTCATGCACGTCGCGGAGTCGGCGACGCGGATCGCCCCGGTGGAGATGTCGGAAACGCGCAATCCGTGGCTGATCGAGAAGGCTGAGCTCGCGCCCGACTCGGGAGGAGTCGGCGAGTGGCGCGGCGGCAACGGTCTCGACCTCGACCTCCGCTTGCTTGAGGACGCCGAGCTGACGTCGGTGATCGACCGGACAACCGTCGCTCCCGCCGGTCTCGCCGGCGGTGGAGATGCCCGGCCGAACGCTGCCTGGCTGCGGCTTCCCGACGGCGCTCGTCGCGCTTGCGCGAAGGCAACGCGTCTGCACGCGCCGGCCGGCAGCGTGCTCGAGCTGCGCACCGGGGGTGGTGGAGGGTTCGGTGAGGCTCGGGCTCGCGAGGCCGCCGCGGTCGCCCGCGACGTGCAGGAGGGCTACGTGAGCGATGCGCATGCTCGCCGCTCCTATCCGCACGCCTTCACGCCGCTGCGCTGAAGAGCGGCTCACCGAGCGCCGCGACGTCAACGTCGACGCCGAGTCCGGGACGCTCCGGCGCTCGACCGAGCCCTACCTGCGAGCGCGGTTCGTAACCGGCGATGTGCTCGTTCGTCCAGTCGTTCATGAATGACACGGTGAAGAGGAGTCGCTCGTCGACGCTCGCGGCGAGGTGGCTGACGGCCGCCGTGACGAGGTCGCCACCCCAGGTGTCCTCGATCGTCAACGAGACGCCGACCGCTTCCGCGAGCTCGCGTAGCCGGCGCGCCCGCGTCAGCCCGCCGACCTTCGAGATCTTCACGTTAACGGCGTCCATTCCACACGCGTGCCAGGCACGCAGGAACGTCGTCGGGTCGGTGATCACCTCGTCGAGCACCATCGGGAGCGTGGTCAGGCGGCGCACGTAGAGACACTCCTCGAGCGTCGGGCACGGCTGCTCCAGGTAGACGCGCTCATAGGGTTCGAGCAGTCGGGCAGCGATGACCGCCTCCTGCGCACGGAGACCGCCGTTTGCGTCGGCGATCACTATGTCCTCGTCTCCGGTCGCTTCGAGGACGGCGTGCACCCGCGCCGCGTCGGCGCGTCCGTCTGCTCCGAGCTTCAGCTGGAAGCGGTGGATACCCTCGGCGCGGCGCGCTTCGGCGTACGCGGCCATCTCCTCTGGCGGACCGAGCGGGATTGCGATGTACAGGGGGAACGTGTCGTGGCGGCGCCCTCCGAGGAGCGTGCAGACGGGAAGGCTCGCAGAGGTGCCGAGGATGTCCCAGCACGCGGCGTCAACCGCCGCCTTTGCATAGCCGTGGCCGAGCAGGGCCTCATCCATCCGGTCGCCGACGCACGCCAGTTCGCGTGGGTCGAGGCCGAGCAAGGCCGGCGCGAGTTCGCGCAGCGCCGCTCGCGCGCCGGCCCCGTGCGCCTCCAGGTAGGAGGGGCCAAGCGGGCAGGTCTCGCCAAAGCCTTCGAGGCCGTTGTCCGTCGTGATGCGGACGACGGTCGAGGCCAGACGCTCGATCACCCTGCCGCGCGACATGACGTAGCGGCCGTGGACATAGGTGAGGTCGTAGCCGAAGACGTCGACGCGTGTGATTTTCATCGTGACTACTCCTCCAACGCGTGTGGGTAGTCGGCGCGAGCTCTCGCCTCGCTGACGTAGCCTCCTTGGAGGTCGGCGAGCACTGCGGCCCGTGCGACCGCAGTCACGTCGGTCCTACTTCGCCTCGATGGCTGCGGTGAGCATCGACCTTCCGGTCGCCGGAGGCGCCGATCTCGAGCACGACGCCGGGATCCTCTTCGTATTCCACGAGTGGCAAGGCGCTGGCGAAGATTGCGAGTGTGCGGAGCTCGTCGGCGCCGCTGTTCCGAAAGCCGTGCCAGCTGTGCGGGGGAAAGAGAATCGACTCGCCGGACTCAAGCGAGCCGTGGACGCCGTCGACCCAGACCTCGGCGCTCCCAGAGAGCACAACGACCATCTCCTCGATCGCGAAGTGCGTGTGTGTCGGAGCGCTCGCTCCTGGCACCAAGCGCTGCTCGAAGACACATAGCTCGGCTGCGGCACGGCTGTGCAGGCGTGTCACGACGCCGGGGCGCCAGCTGACCCACGGCTCATCCGACGGCAGGATCTGCAATGGTCTGACCACGCAGCGATACTCTGCCGAATCGACTGGACGATCGCAACCGACGTGCGTCTTCGATCCGATCCTCGAGGGGCCTCCGTGTTGGGGCTCTCACGGATCGGCCCGAGACTGAGCCTCGGCAGCGAATTCGAAGTGCAGGCTGGGCATCAGCGAGCGGATGACGCGAAGCGCTCTACCCTATGCTGGAGTGGCCGCCTGTAGGAGTTCTGGGCGGTCTCCTCTCTGATCCGGCCCCGCGGGCTCACGCGTCGACGAGCCCGTACACCTCCCGGGCCGTCTGGGTGTCGACGTAGCCGTCGGCGAGGTCCTCGCGCACCCGTTCCGGGTCGCGCCGCCGCGGGTCGCCGTAGCCGGCGCCGTTCGCTGTGTGCAGCCGGATCACGTCGTCCTCGTTCACCTGGAGCGCGGTCACGACCGCGTACTGCTCGACCGAACCGTCGGCACGGATCACCTCGGCGTAGTTCGGCGATCCCTCGCGGCCACCTTCGAGCGGCCAGGGCCGGTGCCTGTTGCGTGTGTAGGCACAGGTGAAGAAGCAGCCGTTCGAGCGGACGCGGTAGTCGAGCACGATCCCCTTGCCGCCGCGGTGCTCGCCCTCGCCGCCGGGCTCCTCGTTCAGCCGCAGCTGGTCGACGTAGAGCCCGTAGCGTGCTTCCGCCACCTCGACCGGGCAGTTGAACGTGTCGCCGTGGAAGGGGCTGAAAAGCGCGCTTGGGCCGTCAGCCCACGCGGAGGCGCCCCAACCGCCGACCTCCGGCTCGACGATTGTGAAGTGCCGGCCTGTGTCCGGGTGCGGCCCGCCGATGAAGGTGCCGCAAATCGACGCGAAGCTCCCCGCCGGCAGCATCTCTCCCAGATGCGGCGCCAGGCACCGGAGGATCAGGTCGTAGAGGCGGATCTCGACCTCGTAGTAGGTCGCGAACGCCGCTCCTGGGTTCGGGTCGAAGACGGAGCCCGGCCGTGTCAGAAGCCGCAGCGGCCGGAAGTGGCCCGCGTTCGCGGAGCCGTGCGCGTCGGTGATGTTCATGAAGACCATCTGGGCCGCGATCAGCGAGCCGTCGCGGGAGGCGTTCGACGGGCCGTCGTCCTGGTCCGGATTCTCGCGCAGGTCGACGACGAACTCGTCGTCGGTGATCTCGACCGTCACCTTGTAGACGACGCCGCTGTCCTGCTCCTCCTCGAGCGAGAACCTTCCCTTGGGCAGTGACCTGAGCGCGTACCGCGCGACCTGCTCGCCGTAGGCCATGAACTCGTCGAGCGCGCCGATGAACGTCTCGAGGCCGTACTTGGCAACGAGGTCGAGCAGTCGCTGCTCGCCGACCCGCGCCGCCGCGATCCCAGCCCACATGTCGCCCTGGAGGAAGTCCGGCAGGCGGCTGTTCGCCTTCATGATCTCCATCACCGAGCGGATCGGTTGGCCCCCCGCGACGAGCTTCACGGCTGGCAGTCGCAGCCCCTCCTGCCAGATCTCGCGCGCCTCGTTCGAGATCGACCCCGGGACCATGCCGCCGACGTCGTTCCAGTGCGCGATGTTCGCCGTCCACGCGATCCGCTCGCCGTCCGCGAAGACCGGCATTGCGAGAACGACGTCGTTCAGGTGCGTGACGCCGCCGTAGAACGGGTCGTTCGTGACGAAGATGTCGCCGGGCGCGATGTCGTCGCCGTTCAGCTCGATCACCCGCTTTACCGCCTTGTCGAGCACGCCGACGAAGGCGGGGATGCCGGCGCCCGAGGAGGCGAGGTTGCCGGCACCGTCGGTGATCGCCGTGCCCATGTCGAGGACCTCGTAGATGATCGCGCTCATCGCCGTCTTGCGGAACGCGGCGAACATCTCGTCGCTGATTGCCTGCAGCGAGTTCTGGATGATCTCGTAGGTGATCGGGTCGGAGCGGGTCGAGGTCGTCACAACTCGCCTTCCTCGAGGGCGATGACCAGGTTGCCGTAGTCGTCGACCTCGAGCCGGTTTCCCGGGTGGACGACGACGGTGGTGCCGCTTGTCTCGACGATGGCGGGGCCGTCGAAGCCCATGCCGGGCTCGAGCAGGCTGCCGTCGTAGACGTCGGCGGTGTGGATGCCGGCGGTCGCGTAATCGACCTGCCGACGCTCGCGCAGGGTCGCCTCGAGCGAGCGGCCGGTGCGCGGCAGCGGCTCCGGGTGTAGCTTGCCGACCTCCGCGATCGCGACGACATGCGCACCGACGAACTCGACGGGAGCGTCGAGGCGGTAGGTGTACTCGCGCTCGTAGGACTCATGGAAGGACTCGACGATCGCGCCGACCGCGCCGGCCTCGATCCGCCCGTCCGGGAGCGGCACCTCGACGCTGTGCTCCTGGTTCTCGTAGCGGAAGTTGCCGTAGCGGAGGAAGCGCACCTGTGCCGGGTCGACGCCCTCGCGGCCGAACTGCGCGAGCGCGGCGTCGATCACCTCGGCGAGCAGCGCGTCGATCGGCGCGGCGCCATCCTCGCTCATCGTCACGAGCCGCGTCACGAAGTAGTCGCGGCGAAGGTCGCTCATCAGCATTCCCCACGCCGAGAAGACATCGGCGGCGCGCGGGACGACGACCTTGCGGATCCCAAGCTCGGCTGCGAGCTCGACCGCGTGCATGCCGCCGCCGCCGCCGAAGGCGACGAGCGTGAAATCGCGCGGGTCGTAGCCGCGGTTGACCGAGACAAGCTTGAGCGCGTTGATCATGTTGTTGTTGGCGATCCGCACGATTCCGCGCGCCGCCTCGGTGCGGTCGACGCCGAGCTTCTGGGCCACCTCGTCGAGGGCCCGCTTGACCGCTGCCATATCGGCCCGGATCTCGCCGCCAGCGAGAAAGTCGCGGTCGATGCGGCCGAGCGCGATGTTCGCGTCCGTCGTTGTCGCGTCGGCGCCGCCGCGGCCGTAGGCGGCGGGACCGGGCTGCGCGCCTGCCGACTGCGGGCCGACGTGCAGCTTGCCGAAGTCGTCGACCCACGCGATCGAGCCGCCGCCGCTGCCGATCTCGACCAGGTCGACGACCGGGACCATGATCGGGTAGCCGGCGGACAGACGGCTGCGCTCGATCCAGTAGTCCGACACGATCTTCACGTGCCCGCCCTCGATCAGCGAGCACTTGGCCGTCGTCCCGCCGATGTCGAGCGCGAGCACGTTCGGCTCGCCAATCAGGCGACCGAGTTCGGCGGCGCCCCAGAAGCCGCTCGCCGGCCCCGACTCGACCATCGTGATCGGGATCTCGCTCGTCTTCTCGACCGAGTCGACGCCGCAGTTCGACTGCATGACGTAGAGCTGCCCGCCGAAGCCGCCGTCGCGGACGCCACTCGCGAGGCGGCTCAGGTATCGCTCCGCGACCGGCTGCACGTAGGCGGAGAGGACGACGGTCGAGGTGCGCTCGTACTCCCGCCACTCGCGCGTGATCTCGTGTGAGGCGACCGCCGAGACCTCCGGCCAGAGCTCGCGCACGCGCTCGAGCACGGCCCGCTCGTGCGCCGGGTTCGCGTACGCGTGTAGGAGGCAAATCGCGACCGCTTCGACGCCGGCGCAGCGGAAGTCGTCGAGGATCCCGTCGAGGCCCGAGAGATCGAGCGGACGGCGCTCCCTGCCGTCGACAGCGAGCCGGCCTGGCACCTCCCGCCGCAACCGCCGCGGCACGAACGGCGCCGGCTTGACGTAGTGGAGGTTGAAGAAATCGGGTCGGTTGCCGCGGGCGATCTCGAGCACGTCGCGGAAGCCCTCGGTCGTGAGGAGTGCGGTCTTAACGCCCTTGCGCTCGGTCAGCGCATTGATGACGACGGTCGTGCCGTGGGCCAGGAAGCCGACCTCGCCGAGCGGGAGGCCGCTCTTGGCAAGCACGTTCATTACGCCCTGCTCGAAGTTCGGCGCCGTCGTGTCCGACTTCGCGGTCACGATCTCCTGCCGCCCCGTCTCCGGGTCGGTCGAGAAGTAGACGAGGTCGGTGAAGGTGCCACCGACGTCGGTTGCCGCGCGGATCACGCCGGCACCTCTGCGAGATTCCGGCGCCGGGCCTCGGCGGCGAAGCGGGCGGCGAGGTCGTCGAGCCACCTGACGAACGCGTCGCGGTCGGTCATCACCTTCTGCTTCTCGCGTTCGAGCTCCGGCTTCAGCTCGCGCAGGAAGTCGTCGTCGAAAACACCGGCTATCAGCCGGTCGACCGCGTCGACCATCCGGAACGGCCCGTAGATCGCGGGCTCGTCGACGACGTCGCGCGCTGCGGTGACGAGGAATGTGGCAAGCCGGAAGGCCGCCTGGTCCCGAGCTGTCACGGGCGCTTCGGCACCTCCCACTGGTCGCCGCCCCACCGGTCCACGTAGACGACCTGCCGCGGCGCCTTCGGGGCGATCGAAGGCGTCGCCGCCGGGCGGCCGACGGCGGCGAGCCAGTCGACCCGCACCCGCGGCGGGAGGTCGAGCACCGCCCGGAGCGCCGACTCGTTCGATGCCCGGAACAGGTAGCAACCTAGCCCCAGCTCGACCGCGGCAAGCGCGATGTGCT
>Ga0209810_1002483_pt1 | contig 21965 bp, 17 predicted proteins | sample Coa_R1_7_FD_187159 | JGI IMG/M metagenome (GOLD analysis project Ga0209810, IMG submission 187159) | Surface soil microbial communities from Centralia Pennsylvania, which are recovering from an underground coalmine fire - Coalmine... | ecosystem: Environmental > Terrestrial > Soil > Unclassified... | reverse complement strand
CCTCGACGGACAAAGACCTGGACATGGCTTCTTTCTTCTTCACTGAGGCTCATTGGAGCGGTTCGTCCCATCTGTTCTTCTCCTTTTTGTCCTCAGTCTACCACAAAAACCCAATTGGACTAACTATTAGTATCCTTACCTCGTTGTTAACGATAGCCCTTGGCCAGGCCTCAACCAGTTGATGCACCTGTTCATGCCCAAGCAAGTGTAAGGCACTTTGCAGACCCTTTGCAACACCGGGAGGTCGCCTGTGCATACCATGCGCGTCTGAGACCAGACAATGAACAAAGCCTTTCTTGAGCAGGGTTTCCGCACTGCGCTGCGCAGTTTTTCCCTGCCAGCCGATCAAACTGCTTGCCGTTACCTGAATCAGCACACCCTGCTGGAGCAACGCGCTGATCTTTGAGAAGTCCTGTTGTATGGCTCGATAACGCTCGACATGAGCGATAACCGGGATAATACCAGCAGCCCTCAATTCAAAAATCACCTGTTCAGTTTCTGGCAACCATGTGCTGTTCCACAGTTCAAGTAAGAGGTATCTGCTGCCATTCAAAGTAGCGATTCGGCCCGCCTGAATATCCTCAACGAGGCCCGGTTTGATGAGTACCTCGTGACCGGCAAAGAGACGGAGCGGAATTCCATAGTGATCGAGCGATCGCTGCATATCCGCAACACGAGACCAGACCTCCGCTGCCGTCCTCTGTGGAAACTCATCGTTGTAATGCGGCGTGGCAACTGCTGCGTAAACACCCTCTTGCACAAGAGCGTGTGCCAGTTCCAACGCCTGCTCCATAGTCTCCGGCCCATCATCAACACCCGGCAAAATATGTAAATGTGTATCAATCATCCTTTTGCTCTTTTGAACATAGCCAATGGTATCTATGCGCCTTCTTTCAGGTGATTGTTGCACGAAACATAATCACCCCCATCAGGTGAGGCCAGTTGAAGTGATATACCAGGCGAGAATAGAGTTTGGGAAACCAATGCAACTGTTTCGGCAGAACATAACGATACCCTATCCAATTGTCAAAGCAGTAAAACTCAACATTATGAAATCCTTCCTGCCTGAGTCTGCGCTGAATGGCACGCAGGCTATTAACCTTGTAAAGAGTGGGGAAGTGATATACCTCTTTTGCCTGTTTCCCAATCAGCCTGTCAAGCAACCATTCATTAATCTTTAACATAGAAGTGATTTTTGTTACGAGTCCAAAGTAATGCCACATGTTAGGCGTAGCCGCAAACAACATCCCGCCGGGTTTTAACAGTTGTCGGCAGGCTGCAAAGAATGCATCTGGATCGGTGATGTGTTCTAGCACCATTGTGCAAAAAAGTATATCAAATTTCTCTTGCATTTCTTGCACGAATTGCTCCAGAGAAGTATGATAACGTTCATGGAGTGATGAATTGAGAAGAATATCTTCCGACGGATCAATCCCTACCAGGCGCAGTACATGAGGTTGAATAAAAGCGTCTATGCGATTGATGTCTTTTCCAGCTCCAATATCTAGCACAACGGCATCAGGAGTACAATACTCAGCTATCAAACCGGGAAATGCGCTCTTTGCCAGTACATTCGAGGGTAAAATATTTATCGTGGCCTTGCCCTCCTGAGACAGACTTCTCGTAACAACGTGTGTATTTGCTTCCATCGTCGATACCTCCTTTCAAATCTTAGAGACAAGGATGTCCTGATAGAGTCGAATAAGCTGCTGGCTTTCCTTTTCCCAGCACAGGTCATGTTGCACAGCTCCCAGCGCATTACGGCGCATAGAGGCGAGAGCGTCGCTGTCCGCAAGCATCTCATTGATTGCTGCACCAATCGCTTCCGGTTGGAGCGATGAGATAACTCGTCCTACTCGGTAAGTGTTGAGAACACCTGACACAGCATCAAGCGAAGTAGCGAGAACAGGCAAACCCGCCATTAAATATTCAAAAAGTTTGTTGGGCAAACACATTTGAACATTCAACGATTGATCAGGAGAATAAACGATCAGACCAACATCCGCTGATGCCGTCCATTCGAGCAGATCCTCATAGGGAACTGCTGGAAGAATTCTCACACGGTCAGCAACACCTCCTCTACGAGCGAGCGATTCTAGCTCAGCCGGAGTCTCCCCTACACCTTCGCCCATCAGCACAATCACGATATTCTGCTCCAGAAATGCCGCCGCACGGACCAATCTATCGAGTTGACGATCCGATTGTATATTTCCCTGATAAAGCGCGATCATTACTTCCGGCTCCAGGCTCAGCCGTTGATGCAACCGATTACTTCTAGACACCGCTTTATAAGAAGGTATATTGCGGATCAAGGACACTTCACGACAATGGTAGCGTTTGCTCATCTCTCCTACAATAGGAGGCGATACGGTAATAACTCCCGCGCAACGTGGTATCATGATAGAAAGGAGGCATGCTGTTATTCTGCGCAAGCCAGACCAGCGAGCAGTTTTCTCCGCGAGAGGTACTTCATGGGCATCAAAGATGAGAGGTTTACGGCGCAAAAAGGCTGCCATGTAGCATGCAGGTAACGCCTTCGCATCATGAGCGTGATAAACATCCGCCTGAGATTGAATGAGTCGTAGCACACCACGGAACAATACCAACGCCGCTATGATGAAAAATCGTGGGTCGAAATGCCAGGAATAGAGGAACCAGGCAGGCATGATAATATGCTTCACATGGATGCCGCGAATGTCTTCTTCCACAGGGCAAGAGAGTTCGCCCTCAATATCGACAACAGAGACCCTATATCCTTCTCTAAGGAGTGCCTCTGCCTCACGCAAAACACGCGCATCTTTTCGGACCGGATTTAACACATGCATACACACCTTTGTAGAATTTGGGTATGTATATAACCCTTTTACTTCCTCAACGCTCGTCTGTACATCTGTCGTCACGAAACGACTTCTCCTTTCTCTTCTTTGCCGATTCCCAAAAGAATGTGTGTACGGTTGCTGCTAGAGCTTTCGAATGAGAAGTTGCTAGCTAGCCAACTTCAGCTCCTGCGTTTACATGCTCCATCACTAATACAGGTGAAAAATAGGTGGCCCGCAGCAAGCTGCGCTTCAGCATTTCAGCATTGTGATAGCGTGCCACATATTCCCTGGCTAATCGCCCCATTTGACAACAGAGATCCCCATCACTACACAGGTGAGTAAGTGCGGTCGCAATAGACATCGCATCGCCCGGTACAACAGCAATCCCGCGCCCTTCGGCAAGTAGTTTTGCATTTGATCGGGGAGACGTTGAAGCAATGACTGCACAACCAGCCGCCATTGCCTCGAGTACGGCCATAGAATAATTCGTGCCTCGCGTGCCGCTGTAAAGAAAGATATTGCTTATTCCCAGAAGCATTATCACTTCTTCTGGCTTCGCCTCACCAACAAGCATACACGTGGAATCCAGCCTGTACCGCCGAATATCCGCTTCCACCTGTGAACGCAGCGGCCCTTCTCCTGCGATGAGTACCTTCACCCGTCGCTGTACCTCCGCTGGCAGCCGCGACAAAGCCAGGGCTATTCCCTCTACTGCAACATCCAATCCCTTCTCCGGCGCAAGACGATTAATGAGCGCAATGACTATGTCCTCTTTCGCAAGTCCCCGGCTTGCACGCATAGCTGCTCTAACCTCTTGACAAGCAGGGGTGTAACGAACAGTATCAGCCATATAGGCATAGCGTGTAATGCGGCTGGGATGAACGCCAAGCTTTTCGCGGCAAACTTCCTCGACTTCATCACCTGCAATAAGGAAATGATCGATGCAACCCAGCGTAATGCTCGCCAGGAAACGCAACGAGGGCCAGTAGAAGATAGAACAAAGGCGGGCGAAAAGTCTCCTGAACCAGGAATAGCCCTTGAATATCTGGATTAGCTCCCTACGGAAAACTGGATTCTCCAACAAGGTGACGTTTCCATGATCCATGCACACCACGCGCACGCCCGCCATTTTACCTGCCAGCGCAGCAAACGCGCCAGTAAAGACACCATCCTGCGGCAGAATTATCCCATATCCTGGCGTAGTGCGGAGAAGGCTAAATAGCTTGTACCAGCCGACCAGAAAATAGAGCCAGATGGCAGGGAATTGCCAGGGGGTGGTGAGCCTGTTACCAAACACCTCAATATTCAGTCCTGTTGGATTCTCCCCTTTGCGGTTTGTAAGATAGAGCATGTGCCATTGTTCTCCTACGACCTGGGCCACTCCTGCTAGAACGCTACGCATGCCGCCCGGAACTGGAAAGGCAGGAATCGGGACACAAACCCGACTAAGCAAAGCTGAATCCCTCATATCGCGGTTCCTGAAAATCATCTGACGCAAGCGATTAATCAAGCCACTTACGAACCAGGTATGTCGACTGACAGCCAGGAAACGCAGACGGCTAAAGGGATTGCGTTGATATCCTGCCCAACGAACTGCCAGCGCCGCACAATGTTCACACCCACTGTATTTTGCCAGCCATTCAAGCAGGATTACATGCGCTACATGTTCAGAGGGTGAAGCAAGGCGCTTATGGAGTAGATCAGAGCGTGTCCAGTACCCGGTATCAAAGAGATCAAGCAGGCTATGCAGTGTATCAATGCCTCGTTGTATCAGATCTTTGATTCTGTTCTCTCCCGTAATAGTCAGGTAATCATAGAGACCAGATACTGCCAGCACAAAACCGTTGAGCATATGCGCTGCCGGGTAGACAGCCATCTCTTCAAAGAAGGTGCCATCTTCACCCACCTGGGAACTCACGCCGCCATCGAGAATATCCAGTTCAAAGGCGCGTACAGCACGATGCGCTGCCCGTAAAAAAGCTTCATCGTTCGTTAGCCGGTAGGCGCGCACGAGAACGGAGAGCGCGCAACCCTGCGCCGATGCCGACAACCAGGGGTGGAAGGCGTAATACTCGGGCTTGATTACGGGGATCGGCCATGCTCCGACACCGTTGACAAGACGCACCTGCCGGGCCAGCAACCGCCGGGCCTGGAGAAGAAAGGCTTCTTTATGCTCACTACATCCACCAGCAAGGTACGCATTCCAGTGAGCAAGCGCATATTGGGCGATACTCGTTGGATGATACACTTCCTCTGTCGTATCAGAAGAACTCTGATAGAACACTCCTGCCTCATTCAGGCAATCAGGTGGCAAAGCCAGCACTGCGGATAGATCGATGGGATATTTCATCTCATGAATCAGCTGCGACACGCTTTTCCTCCCGTTCCAGATGCGCAACCAGAGATTTGAAACCTGCTTCGAGTGGAATTGATGGTTTGAACTGATAGGCAGACGCAAATGGCTCTGGATCGATGAAAAAACGGATGTATTCAGCAGAAACCCCCTCATGATGGATATCCGCTTCCAACCCGAAGACATGTGCCGCCCGCCTCACCACTGCATTAACGCTCTCTCTGCCGCCAACACCCAGGTCTATACAGCGAATCCGCTCCACAGGAGGCGAGATTAAAACAGCCATAAGCGCTCTCACTGCATCATCGATATACATGGCGTCGATATAGTTTTCCCCATCACCGATAACCGTAAACTGTGGATGGCGCTCGAAGGCGAAGCGGCGCACCAGTTTTGTATAGAGTTTACGTGGTGGTTCATACGGACCATACGCTCCAAAGAAACGGAGAATAGTCGCGCAGCGAGGCGTATGCTTATGCGCGGCAAACGCTCGAATGTACTGTTCCGCCGCCAGCTTCGAGATGGCGTAGGGCAATGTCGGCGAGAGCGCAGAAGCCGGGCCTACCAGGCCACGCAAGCCGATATAGACCGCCCCCGACGAGAGATAGACCAGGTGCTCTATAGAACAAGATTGCAGCACGTGCAGCAGGCCAATAGTATTCGTCGTCAGATCATACACGGGCCGCTCAATAGAATCGGGAATAGAGGTATTGCTTGCCAGAGCAAGACAGCTATCAAAATCTCCTCCAACATGTTTGAAAACCTGGCTGACCTGTTGCTGATCGGTGAGATCACAGGCTAAAGGCTGAACATGACACAAACCATGCGCTTCCAGAAAAGATAAGAAGTTGGGGTTGTCGGGCCGATACAGAGCAACCACCTGCCAGCTCTGTGGGATGGCAAGAAGCATATTTCGACCAAGAAAGCCGGCTGCTCCCGTTACCAGTAACCGCATCAGCAAGCTCCCTTCTGGCCGCCCTCTGTACGAGTGCGGTAAAATTCCACCGTGCGCACCAGTCCCTCGTCGATCGTCACCTGCGGCTCAAAAGCAATGAGGCTCTTGAGCAGTGTAATATCGGCCAGATGGCGGCGAACGTCGCCAGGGCGTGGGTCAAGATAGCGAGTAGGTATCTTCCATCCCAGAAGCTGTTCTATCTTCGTCTTAAGGTCAAGCATACTGATTTCTTGACCGGAGCCGATATTCACTACCTGCCCCCGCGCCTGCGGGCATTGATACAGAGCCAGCGCCGCGCGCACTGTATCAGTAACGTAGATATAATCCCGTGTCTGCTTTCCATCTCCTAAGAGGGTAAACGCACGTCCCTCAAATGCACAGCGTAGCAGCGTCGGAATGATGCCGGCGTATTGTTGATCGTTCTGCCTGGGGCCATAATTGTTGAAAGGGCGTACAACCAGCGCATCCACCCCGAACGTGGTCGCATATGTCCGCACAAGATGATCGCTGGCAGCCTTGCTGGCAGCATAAGGGGTAAGCGGTTCAAGTGGATGTTGCTCATTCATCGGCATGGTTCTGGCCGAACCATACGCCTCTGACGAGGAGAAATGCACCAGCGTCTCAAAGTGACCCTCGTGTAACAGCTCGCACAAGATCGAAGTGATACTCACATTGGTATCAAAGCAGAACTTCGGTCGTTCCAACGAGGTCGGCAGAGGAATAACGGCCAGATCAAACACCACATCGACGGTATGCAGCCGCTGGAATACCGCACGAACGGCATGCTCATCAGCTCCATCCACAGCTATGACCTGTAGTTCTGGCATCTCATCGCGTGCTTTCTGCAAATTAGCAGGTTTTCCCAGAAAGAAGTTATCCATGACGGTAAGCCTTCTCACGCCTTCCGCTATCAACAGGTCGACCAGGTGACTACCAATAAACCCGGCTCCCCCGGTAACCACTGCGTGTTTCCCTTTTATCGTTCGTTTCGATAGACCCATCAACGTGTTCCTCATCCTCCCTGACAGAGATTCTGGTAAGTGGTTTTGTTACAATCTCTGCAATATATGATACTGCCAACTCCAAATAAGACCTTTATCGCTACGTTTTTCGGTACCCGTGGAACCACTTCCCTGCTATAGCCAGACTTGCCGCATAACAAATCCATATGCCTATCAAGATGCCCCATGCAAGGTATCCCTCCATACCTTGCACCAGGAATTCACCGGCAACATATATTGCTATCCCTATCCCCAATGTGAAGAGGAAAAAACCAATTTCGTAGGGAATAGGATAGATGCGCTGATCCACAATATAGGCGATGAAAGCCAGTAATGCGTATGCAAAGAGCGTTGATAAGGCGGCCCCTATAGAACCATAGAGGGGAATCAAGATCAAATTAAATGCAATATTGACAAGGGCAGCGATAGTGGTGAAAAGGGCAGCAAACCAGGTTTTTCGCTTGAGAGCAATTGCCGTTGTGAACATATTATAAATACCATATAACATCGTCGACAGAGCAATAACAGGAATAATTGGAGCAGCAGTATGATACGCAGATGGAAAGAAAGCATAAAGGGTGAAGGTACTCACCAGTGAAAGACCATATGTGGCAATAAGCAACACAATACTATACCAGCGAAAGATCAGCCGGAAAATCTGAGCCGCATTCTCTTTTCTCCCAATCTTATACATAGCTGTCGGCCATGCCAGAGTAAACGGGGAAAGAACTACCACACTCACTATTCCACCCAGGCTATAAGCCACTGCATAGCTCGCCGTCTGAGAAAGAGAGGCCAGCCGTCCCAACAGTAAACGATCGGAAAGCTGCAATACCCATGCAGAGACAAAAGTTGAGACATTGGGCAACCCAAAACTGAGCAATCCCTTCGCAATATCGAAGCGGAGATTCAAACCTGCGCGTAATAAGACAACGGGTAATGTGCAAAGTACTACACTGGCGTACCCTAGAGCCGTTGCTATGAGAGAGCCGACAATTCCTCCATGCAGAGTACCTACCAGAACGATAGTTGCTCCCAGAGAACTTAGTAAATTGACTATGGACAACAGAGAAAACTGTAGGACGCGACTTTCTGCCCTCAGCCACGCGAAACCGGGTACAGTCAGATTCTGGAGCAAGAGGATCAACCCACTCAGTTTCAGAGAATCACTGAGCGCAGGCGAATTAAAAAGGAGAAAAGAGAGCCAGGAAGCAGCACTTAAGAATAGCAGAGCAGTTGGCACAGATAACAGGAGCAGCAGGACAACCATTGTTGAAAGAACAGCACGTCGGTCTTTCTGAGATTCATAATCGTAGTTGTATGAGCGAAAAAAAGCAGAGCTAAGGCCTAATTGGGTAATTCCCGACAGCAGGGCAATAGTCGTAGTCAGTATTGTAAGTACTCCATAATCGTTGTGAGAGAGATGTCGTGTTAAAAATGGAGTAAGGACCAGGGAAGCCAGAGGAGAAGCCAGGGAGGACAGCACATAGATTCCTGAGCTTTTGATCAGATGACGAAGATAGGATATGTAGTCCCCGCTGTCAACGCCGCTGACTTCACCCGATACTGGTGCCGATCTTGCTCTGCCTGACAATGCAGGTATGATCCATGTAGCTTGCTCCTCAATGGGCAACCCTCCCATGACATCATAGAAGACCGATTGGGAAGAATTGAATACAACCGGGAAATGAATGTTCCTGCTCTCAACGGGTACAGATGGCATTATCATAGTAGGCATGTTGTCGAAACTCATTACCTGTTCATCGAAAATCGGCGCGTCTGGAGTTTCTTCCAACCCTGCTGTTTGTGATGTCAAACGACTATTACCCATGAATTCCTCTCTGCCATGCATAACTCGATGATCAGTTGGATCATTTGCGAGCATTATCGCTATATCTCTCTCTCGCCTTTATCATCAGCCGCTATCTGGTTTGTACTCTCAAAGCGAGAAGCGATAGTACCTATAGTCAACCAGCCTATCGCAGATAAAGGAGGAAGGGTCCAGGCGTTGACGCTCATGCTGTTAAAGCTTAACACAATGATAATGGCTAAGCCTGCGGCAAGGAGACAACGGCTTCGTGCATCTGATATGGCCCAATTATGCAATGCCCATCTCATATTAAACACAAGAATTGCCACAAATACGATCAAAACAGGCAAACCAGCCATAGCCCCCCATTCAAGGTACGAGTTGTGAGGATGGGCTAAAGGAATCATCTGCGCGGGTACAATGTAAGGGGCGGAATTCAGCAAATATGCCTGTTCTCCGAGACCAACTCCCGTCAATGGAAAGGCACCGATAACCCGTAATGCAGTTTCCCATGCACCGAATCGTTCGGATAATTCAATAGGATCTGACGAGTGTTGCAAAAGCAGATTGAGATGGAAAGAGAATCCAGTAAGTATAACCGCTGCACCAACAAAGAGACAGAGCAGGAACTGAGTACGATAGCGTGTACGTCCAAGCAGTATCAGAAAGACAAAAGCGGCTACAAAAGCGGCTAGCCAGCTTCCTGTGCTGTACGTGAAAAGAAGAGCAAGGGATATAAGAACAGCTTCAATAAGATAAAAAATCTTTGCTAGCAAGGAAGAATCCTCAACAAGCAGCCCTAGAGGTACAAAGAGCGCCATAGCGAAAAAGGTACCCGCCCAATCGGTGTCTACGAAAAATGACCCGGCACGACTAACATCAGGCGTTCCAGGCAAATGATTGTTTACCATCTGCTCAATATAGGTATCAAAATGGGCCGTTCCAAATAGAAAGACACCGGTCCTTGCCTGGATAATCGCGTGTATTGCAATAAGCGTGCAATAAAACGAAAAGATTCTGAAGAAAAGCCGGATACTTTCAGGACTTCGCCCAATAATCATGCCCGCCCAGAACATAAGCAAGGCACCGACAACGAGATTGGGATAGTAGAAGAGGGCATCATAAAGGCCAGTAGCCCCTCGAATTGCCGGGATAATAGTAAGCCCAAGAAACGAGACCCAGAGCCATAAATAACGGGGTCGTACCCAGGGGCGCTCAGGTGATCGACCTAAATAACACAGGCATATCAACGCCAACGCCATGAGAAGTGAAATAACTCTAAACCCTAAGTACCAATCAACGTTCAAATGAACTGCAAGCATTAGTACTCCTGTTAATTCATCCTTCCGAAGCACCAGGGTAAGAGCCCCAATGACAGAACTTATGATAAGAAGCGAGGCAAACGGGCCAAATAACCGCAGTACTTCGTCTGATAGTATTGCAACTAACAGGGCGATCAGTACTACGATTAGAAGAAAAAGCTGAGAAACAGACTCAAGCAGCCCTCCACCTTTTCTTGTGGTTTGTCTGCTCCAGGTTGAGCTTTTCATAGCAGTCCTACCCCTCTGTGTAACTTATGATTATGAATACTCCGTTATTTACATGCATAGACAACACTCACATTCAAATCTTCATTCAAGACCTGGGTGAGGGCCGCCATTTGTTTATCATGAGACACCAGCCCCCCTTCGTCTCTGGTTACAGTAGTGCAGGAAGGCAGTATTATTTGCAAGGACAATGTCCGCTGAATACCGGCCTGCCTCTGTACCAGATACTGATAGCGCCAGCCGTCAGCACCGCTTTTCGCTACATCATGGCTTGTCCAGAGCAGAGTAATAGTGGCAATCTGCCCCCGGGTCAACGTAAAAAAGCCCGCCCATACCTGAGAACCAAAAGCTGTACTCGTACCTCGCGGTTGCCATCCACTCTGCCGGGATAATGTACTTCCTGCCGGGACGTAAATACGCACATAATCTCGATATTGTGGATTGCCATAATCATTACCTGGCAATGTCCAGGCATAGGTTATGGTAGTGTGATGGATAGCATCCCCATGCTCATCTATAGCTACCTGGTCGTGGACTGTATTGACGATAAAGCTATTGGCCTTGTCACCTGCGACGTTCGCATCGACAATAAAAAGGTGATCGCCTGCCGGGGACTGGATTGCCCCATCAAGATGAAGAAGGTGCAAGAGATTCTCCACGCCACTGTCATTGAAATAGACCTGAATGTCCTTTGTGCGTAACGAGTTGATAGCCAGACCCAACAACTTTGCTCCTGTTTTGGATGGGAGATGCGTCACGCGGGCCAGCAGGCGCTCCCCTAAGAGGGCCGTAAAGTATTTGCGCTGCGAAGTGAGACCGTTCGGCGAAGGAAGCAGATTACTTCCCCCCACCCCCAGCTGGTAAAAATGAATAAGGCTGATCAGATTCTCTGCCGTCACCGTCTTGCCATATTCCGGCATACCGATTGGCCCGGTAATGCTCAGTACATGCTCAATGAAGAAAGGAGTAATGGCGATTACTCCCTGTACAGGGACGCTGCCACCTTCACGAGTATAGTTCGATTCAGCGTTGCGAGCATCCGTCGGAAAATCTGCATCTAGATTGGAGTCACGCAGACTCCAACCCGATTGTGCGAGGTAGGTACTAAACCAGCGATACGCGGGCGGATAGGGAATCCTATTCCCTGCCAACTCAAAAGGTTTATCAAGCAGATACGTATCGCTGATATGAGCAGACTTCAGCCGCCCTGCCACGATGGTGGCAATACCATAATTACCAATAAATCCACCTCCTGGCCTCAGTTCGGTCGAATCCATGATCTCCAGCAGGAAATTTGCAGGCGTGCCGACGCCGAGCAAGGTTGGCAGAGCCGGAAGCACCCGTCCTACCCCTTCCACAAAGGCGCGAATCATGGGGATATTTGCCTGAAATTCCTGTACCAGCATCTCCAGGTGGGTATCAAAAGACAGATCACCCGGCTGGAGGAGCAAAGCTTCAGCTATAGCGGCATCCAATGAAGTCTTCAGCGTTTGATATTCTGCGGAGATCTCGCTAAAGTCAGTCTTCGTCAAGCTGTGTGCTGATATGCTCAAAGGACTGTTTAGACGGGTAAGTATCGTTGAGAGCATTGTGCAAACTCCAATCCCTGTCTGCGCAATATCAACCGAGAACCGGGACAGGTGAATGGCAGCGATCAGGCGCGTATTATACACAGGGATGTAGCCCGCAACACCCGAATAGTTTGCCAGACTCGTTTCAATCGCTTGTCCATTGCTCAAAGCCTCGGTAAATTCTTGCCGTGCCCGTGCCACGGTCTGCGGAGCAAACGGCTGTGTTTGCAAAGACTCCAACAGGGTAACTGCTGAACGCAGGTGCTGCATTTCCTCCTGAGCAAGCGGGAGATCAGCCTTGTATATATGGTATGCCTGTAAGCCCACTACAAAGGAGATCGAACCGCTCCCAATCAAAAGCAGGACGAGAAAGGCCATGGGGATCACAAGACGCTTTCTGAGCCGATGAGCTTTGCGCCTCACCCTCCGGCGTACCCTTAGTGGCACTGTCGGTCTATCCTGCACATCCATCATTTCGACGAATCCCATATCATACCTTTCTACTGCCGCACAATTACGGGTTACCGTCCCCTCTGTTCAACCGGGGACGCTGGCACTTGAGCAACAGGAGAAGCTGGTCTGTGTCCATTCCCTGAAGGTTTTTCTTCGCTGTCCTGATCGCTCGTGTAGTAATAATAGTAGGCGCTGTCACTGCGTTTATATGGAAGCTTATTCGCTACGCACCCAAGCACGCGAGTACCTGTCTGGGATAGTATAGCTTGGATCCGTTTGAGCTTTTCCTTTGTGGCACGCATCGTATTGACCACAACAAGTGTGCCATCTACCTTTGAGACCAGAATGGTGGTATCAGATAAACCTAGCAGAGGAGGGGTATCCAGGATTACTATCTCGATGCCACTAGTGGCAACCATCGTAAGAAAACGCTGCATCACTTTGGATTCCAAAAACTCTGAAGGATTCGGCGGTAACGGGCCGGAGGGCATAACCCACAGGTTCGGAATACCAACTGGATGAACAAACGGTTCCAACGAGAAACCTGACGTGCCTGGTCCAATTTGTGGCAGAATAAACTGAGGACTGACCGCAGGTGGGCGATCAGGAGTTTTAGACGCCTCCTGCCTGCTAAACGCTATAATTGCGTTGCTCAGTCCCAGTGCATCCGGCGATAGCTTAAAGAGGACATGTTGCATAGGAAGGCGCAGGTCTGCATCGATAAGCAGGGTACTCTTGCCAGCCTTGGCCATAAAAATAGCCAGGTTAGCTGCGATAGAGCTTTTCCCATCTTTTGGTTCGGCGCTTGTGACAACAAGTGTACGTAAGGGCCTGTCGATACTCGAAAATCCAATATTGGTGCGTAAAATGCGAAAAGGCTCACTATTGATGTTTTTTCCAACCGGGTTGAGGACATCGCTCGAGGATTTGGTACGCCAGATGCTGGCCAGCACCGGCCATTCCAATAACTGGGCGATATCCTCCTGGGTACGCACCCGAGTATCCAGTTGATCGATCGCCAGCACCAGCACCATCCCCAACAGTAAACCTACCAGAAAGCCGATAGCTGTGTAGAGTGGAACAATCGGGCGGATCGGGCTATTGTCAGGTAGCGCCGGTTGAGCTACCTGCAAGAAATCCTGACTTTGGGCCTGATCCAGCTCAAGTTGAGCCAGTGAAGCCTGCCACTGGCTATAATGTTGCTGTAATCCATTCAGTTGTGCCTGCAGAAGAGTTATTTTCCCTTGATTCCCCCCCCCGGTTTGCAGCGCAGAAATTTGCTTCGTGACAGAGCTAATCTGCTGGCGAGTCTGGTCAAGATCCTGTTGTATCTGCTGCTGCGCTTGAGCGTTATCTTGCTGAGCTGCCTGCCGCTGCTGTTTGATCAACGTAGCCGCAATGTCGTTTGCAAGTTCAGCCGCCCGGGATGGACTCTCATCCACCACATCTATCTCGAACAGCTGTGTGTTGAGTTTGGTAGTGGAGGAAACTTCCGCTGCAAGCTGCTTTACCGTCAGATCAGGGTAGTGCGAAGCAACTTCACTAAGCACAGAATTAGTGGTCACCAGATCCGCCTCTGTTTGCACAAGCTGATCGCTCGCCAGCAAACTGTTATAGTCTGACTGATTATTGGAAAAAGAACGAATCGTGACCTCTACAAGCGTAGACGATTGGTAGACCGGTTTCATAATTTTACTGCCGACAAATGTTCCCAGCCCAACCACCAGGAAGCAAACCAGGACAATATGCCAGCGTTTTACTACTATAGACCAGTACCGTTCGAACGTCATCTCACATCTCCTTTGATAAGAATCAGGGACACTCAGTTAGAGAAAGAGTAGCCACTCAAGCAATCTCCAATTAAACCCCTGTAAGTTTGATAAGCACTCGCAGCGTCTTTACCATGATAACAAGGTCAAGGACTAATGAACGACGATCGACATACTCCATATCAAGCGGAATACGATCCTCATAACGCCGGTGCCGATCTGGGCTGATTTGCCATAAGCCGGTCATGCCGGGCTTTACCGAATGTCTCTTCTCCACGTACTCACCATACAGGCTCAACTCACGGTCATGAATGGCACGTGGGCCTACTAATGACATCTGCCCGAGCAAAACATTGAAGAGCTGTGGCAATTCATCAAGATATGTCTTGCGCAGAAATCTTCCTGTTCGGGTGACACGTGGATCACTCTGCAGCTTCATGCTTTTCTGGAATGCCAGTTTAAGCTCAGGATGCCGCTCCAGATAGCTATCTGCATCGGGTATCATTGTTCTAAACTTGAGGAGGATAAAGTGCCGACCGTGTAAGCCGACCATTTCTCTGAAATAGAATATGCTTCCTCCGTCCTCAAGCTTGATGCAAACGGCAATGACTAAAAATACCGGAAGCAGCACCACTATCCCGAAAGCAGCGAGTACAACATCAAAAAGCCGTTTGAGTGGATCATAAGAATGGAAAGGATTGTAAGTGATACGGTTACTGACCTCACTACTATGACCAGTGATTCCATCCACTACAGCAACCGTCAAATTCTCATTTCTCCACTCTGTCTCAGTCACACCTTCCATATGTTCCCCCCTAAGAACTTCTGTGGAAATCAAGTTCCTGCTCTAGATTGAGGCGGCCTCAGACAGGATTCTGAATAAGCTCTAAGCAAGGAAGCTCTCCACCACTCCGGCAAAGGTAATCGCCTTTATCGAATCTCATGCATTAATTTCAGGATGCGACGATGAAGAGACAGCAACATTTGCATCTTCTCTACCACGCCTGCAGGTGCAGCCCCGCTCATCAAGCACCATCGCAATATGCGTATTTAGCACCGAGGTTAGTTGGTCGTAATCAAACCGCGCTTCTGCATATGCGCGTCCCTTTGGCCCCAGTACTGAAACCAGTTCAGGGTGTTCATACAGATGAAGGATGGCAGACGCCAGTTCAGTAGCATTCTCCGGTTCCACATATATTGCTGCACCTGCCTCCTGCTCCGCAACCCGGCGTGCTTCACCATCCACAGCCAGCACAACGGGACGCCCACAAGCCATCGCTTCCAGCATCTTTATAGGCAATACTCCTTCGGTCACCGGAGCTTTCCGAACGTGAACAAGGCATACATCACTGGCAGCTATAAGGGTCGGCACCAAGCTATGCGGCACAGGGTCCATAAATGTGATATTCGTCAGCCCTCGCTTCTGAGCCTGATTAACCAGGTAGGCTTTGTCTGCACCTTCACCGACTAAGACAAAGCGTATACGGCTATAGTCTTTTAAGTGTTCAGCTGCATCCAGTATGGTGACTATTCCATTAGTCACTCCATGGGTACCTACAAAAAGAGCCGTAAATTGGTCATCCCAACCAAGCTTAGCGCGAGCTTGAACTTTTGAGAGCGGACGAAATTTCGTGGTATCGACGCCATTAGTCAGCATGAGAATACGCTCAGGGGCAAGCCCACGTTGGATGAGCCTATCACGGATCCACTCCGTAACCACCCAGACCAGGGCCGCTCGTTGATAGGTCGACCATTCCAGCCATTCGGAAAAGCGGATCATCAGTCGATTACGCAACACCCCTAGCTGGATTGCCGCTTCAGGCCAGAGGTCAGAGACCATAAAAATAAATGGACATCGCTTCCACCAGGAAAGCAGACGCACAGTAATGGCATCGAAAAGCGGAGGTGATTGGACGAGAATGATATCGGGATGTCCAACCGCTTTGCCTCCAAGCAGTGGTGCTAGCATGGCAAAAGAGATATACCACAGAATGCGTGACCAGAAGCTTTTGCTCGGCCTGATATAGCTCCACACTCGAACAATCTGAACACCATCACGCACTTCTTTTTGCAGCAATCGTCCTCGATATTCTGGTAGCACAATGCCAGTCGGGTAATTTGGAAGCGTAGTCAGCACTGTAACCTGATGGCCTAGTTTTACCAGACGAATACAAGTTTCTCCCACACATGCCGGGGCCGCACCACTCTCAGGCGGGTAGTAGGGAGAGATAAAGAGTATATGTGCCATAGCGTTCCACGCTCCTTTACTAATAATCCGGTTCAGCTAAACTTTGGGCAATGCGTACTGCCGCATTGCCCTCACCAAAAGGATTATGCGGCGTCTGTGGCTCAGGGAGCCTGAGCGCGTCGAGAATGGCTTCGGGCCGGTTTCCCGTCAGCACGTTCCAGCCGACTTCGACCGTTTCGACCCATTCGGTCTCTTCGCGCATGGTGACGCAGGGGACGCCGAGTAGAAAGGCTTCTTTCTGCACCCCGCCAGAATCGGTGAGGATACGGTAGGCGCCGCGTTCAAGCGCCAGCATATCGAGGTAGCCCACCGGCTCAATGAAGGTAATATGCTCTCCCCAGGCAAGCTGGTAATCTCCCATACGAGCGCGGGTGCGCGGGTGCAGGGGAAAAATGACGGGCAGTTCCAGCGCATTCAGCGCGGCGGCAATGTTCCGCATGGCTGCGATATCATCGGCGTTGACCGGGCGATGCACCGTCACCAGCACATAGCCGCGCTCAGCAACGTGCAGGGATGGCAAAAGCTCTCGCGCGCGCTGCTCGACGACCGGTTGCACCTGGAGTAACAGGTCATACATAACATCGCCCACCAGTTCGACGCCCTGCGTGATCCCTTCGGCGCGCAAATGCTGGCACGCCGCCTTCGTCGGGCAAAAAAGCTTCTCAGAGAGATGGTCTGTTACCACGCGGTTGATCTCTTCCGGCATGGCACGGTTGAAGCTGCGCAGCCCGGCCTCCACGTGGGCAATGGGGATGCGTAGTTTGGCGGCAGCCAGCGCACCTGCCAGCGTCGAGTTGGTGTCCCCGTATACCATCACCATCGCTGGCCGTTCCCTGAGCAACACCTGTTCAATCGCTTCCAGCATGCGCGCCGTCTGCGCCCCATGCAGGCCGGAACCGCAGTTCAGGTGATAATCCGGCTCTGGAATCCCTAACTCCTGAAAAAACTGCGCCGACATCCCGTAATCGTAATGCTGCCCCGTATGCACAATGATCTCTTCGTGATACGCCCGCAACTCCCTGCTGACAGGCGCAAGCTTGATAAACTGAGGTCGCGCCCCCACAATCGACACTATACGCATGGTTGTACTTTCATGACTATATGAAATCTGTCATCGTGACAGGTTGAAGTGCCTGCCGCTCTTCCACAGTTTGCCGCGAGCCATCCCCTGGCGCGAGGTAGCGCATCCCTGCCTCCTCGACCCTCGCGCGATCCAGCGCGCGGCGTCCATCCAGCAGCACGCGGCAGCGAGAGAAACGCCGGAAATCGAAGGTTTGATAGGCCCGGTGGTTGGCCTGAAGCACTATCGCCTGGATAGTCCTTTCATCGCCATCGGCAAGAGGCGTGTAGCCCAGAGCGCGCAGTTCGTCGTCTGTGAAAAGCGGATCATGCGCGTAGACGATCGCGCCGCGTTTCACCAGTTCCTCCTGAAGCAGACGCGCACTGGTGAAGGCGACTTCACGCACATTGCCGCGATAGGTCACGCCCAGAATCAAGACGCCCTGACCCATCAGCGAGCCAGCGACAGACTCGATACGCTGCACAGTATACGCAGCCATGCGGTCGTTGATCTGGCGAGCATGGCGCGGCAATTGCAATGACGGGCAATGTTCATCCCCGATCTCCTCTACGCCAGCCATGAGGAAGTAAGGGTAGACGGGGATGCAATGGCCGCCGACACCGACACCGGGCGTGTGGATATGCGAATAGGGCTGCGTGTTGGCGGCTTGAATGGCGGCGCTGACATCCAGACCGTGCGTATCGGCAAAGCAGGCAAATTCGTTGGCAAGCGCAATATTGACATCGCGGTACGTCGTCTCGATCAGCTTGACAAATTCGGCCTCATCGGTCGAGGACATCGCTATGATGCTCGTGTCCAGCACGGACTGGTAGAAAGCGATCGCCGCCGACAGACTCTCTTCGTTGATACCGCCCACCACCTTTGGATAGGTCGACAGGTCGCGGAAAATGGAGCCGGATGAGACGCGCTCAGGACTGTAAGCAAGGTGGAAATCGCGCCCGGCTGTCAATTCGGAATGGGCTTCGAGGATGCGCGCAAAGCGTCGGGCTGTCGTACCCACTGGCAGCGTCGTCTCATAAATGACCAGCGTTCCCGCCCGCAGCCCGCGCCCGATGGCCTCGGTAGCGGCATCGATGGCGCTGAAATCTACCCGGTGCTGCTCATCTACGACCGCCGGCACAATCACGACCACAACGTGCGCCTGCCGCACCGCCTCAGTTGTATTGATCGTGGCAGTCAGCCAGCCCTCTTCTACCGCGTCGGCAACGACAGCCAGCAGTTCCGGCTCCTCCTGCACGTGGGAGATGCCCGCGTTGATCGCCTCAACCACGTCGGCATTGATATCACAGCCAATAACGCGCCAGCCATGCCAGATGTACTGGATAGCCAGCGGCAGACCGATCTTGCCCAGTCCCACGACGGCGACTGTTGACGGGTTGGCAAAGGTCCGAGAAACAGTATTCTGCATCTTCACAGTTCCACTTTCACTTCGACAGCCTGCTGAACCTGCGCCACTTCCCGGCGAGCAGCAGTCTCGCTGAGCCGACACACAACCTGCAAAACGGCCAGCCCATCTTCCCCCGAAACTCTGGGCGCGCAATCGTTGCGGATCGCCGCCAGCACATCTTCGTATTCCAGGCGCAGCGGCTCGGCCTTTTGCACCTTGAGGCGCGTCATCGTTCCCTCGCTCACCCCCGCCATCGTGCGCAGCGTATCCCAGGAGGTCGGCGTATAATCATTTTCGTAAAAATAGACATCCTGGGTCAGATAGTTGACCAGGTACATGCCGCGCTCGCCCGTCACGCTCAGTTCGCGCACCTTCGTCGGCGTCAGCCAGTTGACATCCAGCATGCCCAGCGTCTGGTTGGCGAAGTGCAGAATGCCGAGCAAGGCATCTTCGTGCGTGGCGTGAATGCGCTGCTGCGTCTCGGCATAGACGCGCGTCACCTCGGCATCGGCCAGGTAACGCATGACATCAATATCGTGCGTGGCGAGGTCGAGCGTGACACCCACGTCACGAATGCGCGGCGGGAAGGGGCCAAGCCGCCGGGCATGGAGATGGAACAGTTGCCCCAGTTCGCCCGCCACCAGGTGCCGCTTGACCTCGATGATGGCCGGGTTGAAACGCTCGACATGCCCGATCGCCAGCTTGACGCCGCGCAGATGGGCAAGCTGGATCAGCGCCGCCGCCTCTTCAAGCGTGCTGGTCATCGGCTTTTCCAGCAACACATTGATTCCCTGATCCAGCAGGTGGGATGCAACCGCGAAATGCAGATAGGTGGGGACGACGACGGAGACCAGATCGGGCGAGGTCCGCTCCACCATCTGCCGGTAATCGCTGAAACCGGCCGCGTGGAAGCGGTTCACGGCCCGCTGCAAGTTCGCGTCAAGCGAATCAGCCACTCCAACAAGCTCTATCTCATCTTCATTGAAATCGCGCAACACGCGCAGGTGATTCATGCCCATTGCACCCGCGCCAACAACGGCAACCTTTACGCGCATAATCGCAGCACCTCGGACGTAATCGTTGCCAGGTCATCCTCGTTGAGAGCGGGGTGAACTGGAAGAGACAGCGCCTCTTGCGCTGCCCTTTCGGCAACAGGCAGGCGGCCATCGTGCGCGCCGACAATGCGAAACAGGGTAGGATGCTCGCGATAGAACGGCTGCCGGTGAATGGGCAGGGGATAATGGATGCCTGTCCCAATGCCACGCTCCCCCAGCCTCGCCGCCCACTCATCGCGCTTCTGCGGCACGCGGATCGTGTATTGATGATAGACATGGCGGCATCCCTCTCGCACCAGCGGCGTCTGTACCGCCTCGTGCAGTGCTGTCGTCAGAACAGCCGCATTGGCGATGCGCTGTTGGGTGAAGCGTTGCAGTTTGTCCAGTTGCGCCAACCCCAGCGCGGCCTGCATCTCCGTCATGCGCAGGTTATAGCCCAGCGTCAGGTGGCGATAGCGTTCTTGCTGTCCGTGACTGCGCAGGAGCCGCAATCGCCCGGCAAGAGCCGCATCGTCGGTGGTAATCATCCCACCCTCGCCCGTTGTCATGTTCTTGGTGGCATAAAATGAGAAGCAGCCGGTGCCGAAGCTGCCCACCATCTGGCCGTCAACGCTCGCCGCATGCGCCTGACAGGCATCCTCGATGATAGCGAGGCGATAGGTCGCGGCCAGTGATTTGAGCTGGCGCATCGCTGCTGGATGCCCGTAGAGGTGAACCGGCAAAAGAGCCTTTGTACGTGGAGTAATCGCGGCCTCAACCTGGCTCGGGTCAAGGTTAAAGGTATCGGCTTCTATATCGACAAAGACCGGAGTTGCGCCCACCATCAGAATGGCGTTAGCGGTCGCGGCAAAACTGAAGGGAGTCGTAATCACTTCATCGCCAGAACCAATATCGTGCGCCAGCAAGGCCAGATGCAGCGCCGCCGTCCCTGAAGAAACGGCGACTGCCTCCCTCACCTGGCATAACTCAGCAAAACGCCGCTCAAAGGCGGCAACACGACTGCCCTGCGCCAGTTGACCGGAAGCCAGCACGTCGAGGACGGCCTGTTTCTCCTCAGCCTCCAGTACAGGAAATGCAATAGCAATCATCTTCCACTCTTCCTCTTCCACCACAGACTTCGCCACACAGGCAAAGCCCATGCATATTTCTACCTGCCAGTATAGGTCTGCTGTCAAATGACAGGCGTCTATTTAATGAAACTTTCCCGGAAAACGACACGTGAAACTGGTGTATACAGAACAATTATGAACTACCCGCAACTTCAGCAAAGGAGAGGAAAGGCAAAGATGAGCAGCTACACGAAAGACAATATCCACACGGGCATGCACGTCTATTCCTCAGATGACCACGATGTGGGCCACGTGGCAGCCGTTTATCCCGACTCATTCGAAATTCACAAAGGGTTCTTTTTCCCGACCGACCGTTATATCCCGTATAGCGCGGTAGCCCTTGTCGAAAATAACCGCGTCGTGCTGACCATGCCTGCGGACGTTATCAAGGACAAAGAGTGGACCAAACGCCCGGATTATGAAGATCACCTGGGCGACCCGCTCCAGCTGCTTTACGATCAGGGACACGGCGTCCCCACCCCCTTCAACGAGGAACCGCAGAACCCTGATCGACCATAAATTTCTCTGACGAAACCGGATGTCACCTTGCATCGTATCTGTTTATGAGTCCTGTACTTTTTCCAATCAAGCCAAAATACGGTTAGAACCTGATTCGATCTAGGGTAATTACCCGATTGTTATGGTCTGCTCCATTCTTTACAATAGAAGCAACAAAACAAAGAATGGAGAAGTATCATACAGCGCCAGCATGCTACTCGGCTCGGCCTGTGAGTGCTGACCACGAGGCCATACGGAGTCCGGCAGCTGATTTTGTCGGTAAGTTTCCCGAAGGGAGCGTGGAATTAT
>Ga0209810_1002482_pt1 | contig 21998 bp, 22 predicted proteins | sample Coa_R1_7_FD_187159 | JGI IMG/M metagenome (GOLD analysis project Ga0209810, IMG submission 187159) | Surface soil microbial communities from Centralia Pennsylvania, which are recovering from an underground coalmine fire - Coalmine... | ecosystem: Environmental > Terrestrial > Soil > Unclassified... | reverse complement strand
TCGAAGATGCCGTTCGCAAACCGCAGCGCCAGCATGTTCTGCACCGTCTCCTTGCCGAGGTAGTGGTCGATCCGGAACACCTCGTTCTCCGCGAAGTGCTCCTGGATCTCCGCATTCAGCTCGCGCGCGGAGTCGAGGTCGTGCCCGAACGGCTTCTCGATCACCAGCCGCGCCCAGCCCTCCGTCGAACGCCGCTCGCCGAGCTCGCGCACCAGCGTTCCGATGGCGTTCGGCGGAACCGCGAAGTAATAGAGCCGGTTGCCCTGCGTCTCCCGCTCCTGCTCGACCGCGTTCAGCGTCTCGCGCAGTTTGTCCTCGCCCTGCTCGTCGGCGAAGTCGAGCGTCGTGTAGCGCATCCCGGCCGCGAGCTCCGACCACACGTCCTCGCGGAACGGATCGCGAGCGTGCTCCTGCACGGCCGCCTTCATCCGCTCGCGAAAGTCGTCGTCGGTCTCCTCGGTGCGCGCGGCGCCGACGACCGCGAAGTGCTCGGGCAGGAGCCGGCGGTACGCGAGCGCGTACAGGGCCGGCAGCAGCTTCTTCTGCGTCAGATCGCCGGAGGCGCCGAAGATGACGAGGATGCACGGGTCGGGTCGCCGGCGGATCTGCAGGCCGTCGAGCAGCGGGTTCTGCTCCTCGGCGCGCGGTGGAACGTGGGTGGTCGCCACGGCTAGCCCTCCGGCAGCACGGCGTGTCCGCCGAACTGGTTGCGCAGGGCCGCATTCACCTTCGCCGCGAACGACTCGTCCTGCCGGGAGGCGAAGCGCGCATACAGCGCCGCCGTGATCACCGGCACCGGCACGTCCTCGGCGATCGCCTCGTGAATCGTCCACCGGCCCTCGCCCGAGTCCTCGACGTAGCCGCGAATCTTCTCGAGCTTCGGCCCTTCGACCTCGAACGCCGCGTGGAGCAGCTCGAGCAGCCACGAGCGCACGACGGATCCGTAGCGCCAGATCCCCGCGATCTCGTGCAGGTCGAGATCGAACTCCGACGAGTTCATCACCTCGAACCCCTCCGCGTACGCCTGCATCAGCCCGTACTCGATCCCGTTGTGCACCATCTTCACGAAATGCCCGGCGCCGGACGGGCCGACGTGCGCGTAGCCGTTCTCCGGCGCGAGATCGCGGAACGCCGGCTCGACCTGGGCGACCGCGTCGTCGTCGCCGCCCACCATCAGGCAGTAGCCGACCTCGAGCCCCCAGACGCCCCCGGAGACGCCCGCGTCGACGAAGCGCACGCCGTGCTCCTTCGCGTCGGCGTAGCGCCGCTGCGAGTCGTGGAAGTTCGAGTTGCCGCCGTCGACGATCGCGTCGCCCTCGGCCGCGAGGCCGAGCAGCGTCCGGAAGGTGTCCTCCGTGACCTTCCCGGCTGGCACCATCGTCCAGAAGGTGCGCGGCGTCGAGAGCTGGTCGCGCAGCTCCTCGAGCGTCTTCGCCGTCGACTCGACGTTCGGGTCGTACGTCTTCACGTCGTGACCGTGCTCGGCGAGCCGCTTCGTCATGTTGCCGCCCATGCGGCCGAGGCCGATCATCCCGAGCTGCACCGCTACACCTCCTCCAGGCGGATGCGAGCGATGCGCCGGCCGCGCTCCCGCAGCGATTCGAAGTCGCCCGCGGCCTGGGCGCGGATCAGCCTGCCGAAGCCGAACGGCCTGCCGGGAATCGGCAGCTCGTCGCCGGTGTCGTCCACCACCTGCAGGAACACGCCGGTCGGCGGTCCGCCCTTGTGCAGCTGTCCGGTCGAGTGCAGGTAGCGAGGCCCGAAGCCGTGCGTGACGACGCAGCCGGTCGCCTCGCGCGCCCGTGCCGCCAGCCGCTCGACCGCTGCCTCGTTTGCCTCGTTCGGCTCGACGAACGCCTGGATGCAGACGTAGTCGCCCGGCTGCGCCTGCGCGAACAGCTCCTCCTCGGAGCCGACGGGCGACACGTCCGGCTCGTCGCCGGACGCGAGCACCGCATTCGTCTTGTCCTTCGCCGCCTGCACGTCCGGCTGGTCGAACGGGTCGATGCCGAGGATCGAGCCGGCGACCGCGGTCGCGAACTCCCAGCGGAAGAACTCCTGGCCGAGCTCGTACTCGCCGCTGACGCGAACCTCCTGCGCCTGCCGGTCCGGCCCCTCCTCCGTCTCGCCGGGACACGGCACGAGACCCTTGCCGTGCTTCCCCGTCGACTCCGCGAGCAACTGCTCCGCCCACAGTCCGAACCCGCCCGGCGTCGGGTTGATGAGCACCTTGTCACGTCCGTCGCGCCAGTGCTCGCCCAGCGACAGCCCGAGCTCGAGGCCGGGGTTGCCCTCGGCGAGCCGGCATGCCTCGGCCATCTCGCGCGACCGCTCGAGCAGCCGCGCGACGTCGACGCCCATCAGCGCCGCCGGCACCATGCCGAACGGCGAGAGCGCGGAGTAGCGGCCGCCGATCGTCGGCTCGCCGGGAAACACCGCCGCGAACTCGCGCTCGCGTGCGAGCGTCTCGAGCTCGGAGCCCGGGTCGGTAATCGCGGCCCAGCAGTCCCCGTTTCGGTTCTTCTCCCAGAAGTAGTCGGTGTGCGAGCGGGTCTCGAGCGTCGAGCCCGACTTCGATGCGGAGACGAACAGCGTCCGCTCGACGTCGATCTGCGCCTCGAGGGCGCGAATCGCCTTCGGGTGCGTCGTGTCGAGGACGTGGAAGCGCTCGTTGCGGAACGTCAGCCGCAGCACCTCGGGGGCGAGCGACGAGCCGCCCATCCCGAACAGCACGACCGAGTCGACGCGGTCGACGACCGAGTCCGCGAACTGCAGCAGCAGGTCGACGTCCTCCGCCGTCCGCCACGGCTCGTCCAGCCAGCCGAGCCATTTGCCCTCGTCCGTGCCCGTCCAGAGCGTCGCGTCGCGCGCCCAGATCCGCTCGACGATCTGAGCCGGCGAGGGGCTGCTCACGCAGCCGCCAGCACGTCGCGCTTCGAGTGGATCCCCTCGAGCAGCTCGTCGAACGAGTCGGCGAACTTCTGCACGCCTTCGGCCTCGAGCGTCTCGACGACGTCGTCGTAGTCGACGCCGGCGTCGCGCAGCTCGACGAGCAGCTTCTCCGCCTCGTCGACCCCCTCCAGCACCGTGTCGCCGCGCACCTCGCCGTGATCCTGGAACGCCTCGATCGTCTCGAGCGGCATCGTGTTCACCGTGTCCGGGCCGATCAGCTCCTCGACGTAGATCACGTCGCGGTACCCGGGATTCTTCGTCGACGTCGAAGCCCACAGGCACGGTTGCGTCCGCGCGCCCTTGCCGGCGAGGAACTCCCACCGCGGACCGTCGAACGTCTTCAGGTAGTGCTGGTATGCGAGCTTCGCGTTGGCGATCGCGAGCTTCCCCTGCAGCTTCGTGTTGCCGAGCGCCTCGAGCCGCTTGTCCGCCTCCGTGTCGACGCGCGAGACGAAGAACGACGCCACCGACGCGACCTTCGACGGATCGCCACCGCTTGCGATCAGCCGCTCCAGCCCGCGCAGGTAGGCCTCGACGACCGCCTTGTAGCGCTCGAGCGAGAAGATCAGCGTGATGTTGATCGAGCGCCCGTGCGCGATCGCGTCCTCGATCGCGGGCAGTCCCGCTGCGGTGCCGGGGATCTTCACCATCAGGTTCGGCTTGTCGACCTGCTCGTGGATCCACATCGCCTGGTCGAAGCTCTTCTGCGTGTCGTAGGCGATCCCGGGCTCGACCTCCATCGAGACGAAGCCGTCGCCGCCGTTCGAGGCTTCCCACGCCGGCCGCAGCACGTCGCAGGCGTCGCGGATGTCGTCGAGCGCGAGCTGGAAGAAGATCTCCTTGTCGTCGGTCGTCTCCTCGAGGCACGCCTTGAGCTGCTCGTCGTAGGCGTCGCCGTGCGAGATCGCCTTCTGGAAGATCGTCGGGTTCGAGGTGACGCCGGTGACGGCGTCCTCCTCCATCATCCGCTTCAGCTCGCCGCTCTCGACCAGCTGGCGCGAGAGCGTGTCGAACCAGACGGACTGTCCGTGCTCAGTGAGTCCATGTAGGCGTGACTTCGCCATCCTTCATCTCCTTTTCCATCGCGGCGACCTTCAGCAGCCGCTCGAGGTAACGCTCGCCACCGTTGAACGTCGCGCGCAGGAACGCATCGACCAGCTCGCGCGCGAGCGACGGCCCGACAACCTCCGAGCCGAGGCAGAGCACGTTCATGTCGTCGTGCTCGACGCCCTGGTGCGCGCTGTAGGTGTCGTGGCAGATCGCCGCGCGGATGCCGGTGAGCTTGCAGGCGGCGACGGCCGCACCGACCCCCGAGCCGCAGACGAGCACCGCACGCGTGGCCTCGCCGCGCTGGATCGCCTCGCCGACCTCGCGCGCCTTGTCGGGATAGTCGATCCGCACCGCGTCGGTGTCGGTGCCGAAGTCGACGACCTCGTGCCCTGCGAGCGCCTCGAGCACCGCCTCGCGCAGATGCACTCCGCGATGATCGAACGCAACCGCCACCCTCACGCTTCTGGCCCCCTCCGGCTCCTGCCCGGCGAAGCCGGGCTCCGCCGGAGGGTGCCGTCGCTGGCCGCACCCTGCTCTCCGGGCCCGTGCAGAGCACTGTGCCCTCCGGCATGTCGCCGCCAGCGACGGCCCAGAAGCGTGAGCGAGTTCATGCGACGCGCTCGAGCAGCGCGGTCGCGCGCGCGACGACGTTGTCGACGTTGTAGCCGAACTTGTCGAGCACGGTCGCACCCGGCGCGGACGCGCCGAAGTGCTCGATCGAGATCGAGTCGCCGTGGTCTCCGACCCACTGCTTCCAGCCGAGCGCGACACCTGCCTCGACCGAGATGCGCGCGCGCACCTCCGGCGGCAGCACCTCGTCGCGGTAGTCGACCGGCTGGTCCTCGAACAGCTCCCAGCAGGGCATCGAGACGACACGCACCGCCGTGTCGTCGGAGGCGAGCTTCCGCCCCGCCTCGAGCGCGAGCCCGACCTCGGCGCCCGTCGCGATCAGGATCAGGTCGGGCGCGGGTGACGACTCCCAGAGCACGTAGGCGCCGCGCTCGACGCCCGACGCCGACGCGAGGTCGGAGCGGTCGAGCGTCGGCACGCCCTGGCGCGAGAACGACAGCGCGACCGGGCCGTCCGGCCGGTCGAGCGCGACCTTCCACGCCCAGGCGGTCTCGTTCGCGTCCGCGGGGCGCACGAACCACAGGTTGGGGATCGCGCGGAGCGCCGCGTACGTCTCGACCGGCTGGTGCGTCGGCCCGTCCTCGCCGAGACCGACCGAGTCGTGCGTCCACACCCACACCACCGGCAGCTTCATCAGCGCGGACAACCGAACGGCGGGCCGCATGTAGTCGCTGAAGATCAGGAAGGTCGAGCCGTACGGCTTCACGCAGCCGCCGTGCACGCCGATGCCGTTGACGATCGATCCCATCGCGTGCTCGCGGATGCCGAAGGCGATGTTGCGGCCCGCCCAGCGCGACGAGAAGAGCCCGCCGCCCTCGAACTCGGTGTAGGTCGACTCCACGAGGTCGGCCGCGCCGCCGATCATCGTCGGCACGGCGTTCTTGAACGCCTGCATCACCTGGCGGCCCGCCTTCCGCGTCGCGAGCGACTCGCCCGGCTCGAACTCGGGCGGCGTCCACGGCCCGACCCGCCCGGCCCACGCCGCGTCCCACGTCTCCCGCGTCTCGGGGAACGCCTGCGACCAGTGCTCGAACGCCTGCCGCCACTCGTCCTCCCAGGCGATGCCGCGCTCGACGCCGTTCATGTGCTCGGCGACCTGCTGCGGCACGACGAAGTGCTGATCGGGGTCCCACCCGAGCGCCTCCTTCGCCGCGCGCACCTCGTCCTCGCCGAGCGGGTTGCCGTGCGCCTTGGCCGTGTCGATCGCGTGCGGCGCGCCGAAGCCGATGTGCGAGCGGATGACGATCAGCGACGGCCGCTCGTCGACCTCCTGCGCGGCCCGAATCGCCTCGCGCAGCGCGTCGAGATCGTTCGCGTCGTCGACATGCTGCACGTGCCACCCCTGCGCCTCGAGCCGCGCACCCTTGTCCTCGGCCGAGAAGGAGATCGACGTCGTCCCGTCGATGGTGATGTGGTTGTCGTCGTAGAAGTAGACGAGCTTGCCCAGGCCGAGCTGGCCGGCGATCGAGGCGGCCTCGTTCGAGACGCCCTCCATCATGTCGCCGTCGGAGCAGATGACGTAGGTGCGGTGGTCGACGATCGTGTGGTGCGGCCGGTTGAACGTATCCGCGAGGAAGCGCTCGGCGATGCCGATGCCGACGCCGTTCGCGAAGCCCTGGCCGAGCGGCCCCGTGGTCGTCTCGACGCCGTCGGTGTGGCGGAACTCGGGGTGGCCCGGGGTGGCCGACTGCCACTGCCGGAAGCGCTTCAGCTCCTCGAGCGAGAGGTTGTAGCCGGCCAGATGGAGCGCCGTGTACTGGAGGATGCAGGCGTGGCCGGCGCTCAACACGAACCGGTCGCGGTTCGGCCAGTGCGGGTTCGCGGGGTTGTGGCGCATCACCTCCGTGTAGAGGAGGTAGGCGAGCGGCGCCAAGGCCATCGCGGTCCCCGGATGGCCGGCGTTCGCGTTCTGCACGGCGTCCATCGACAGCGTGCGGATGGTGTCGATCGAGAGCTGTTCGAGGTTCTTCGTCGAGGCGTTGGCCAACGCTCCTCCTCCGACGTGGCTTCCCTGCGAGCGTAACTCCTACGCCTTGCCAGCCGCCGGTAGCTTGGGAGCGGCATGGCGGTGCTGATCGCATCCCAGCTCCGCAAGGAGCTCTCCGGCGACGTGCTCTTCGACGGCGTCGGCTTCAAGGTCGAGCGAACCGACCGGCTGGCGCTCGCCGGTCCCAACGGCGCCGGCAAGACGACGCTGCTGCGGGCGCTCGCGGGCGAGGTGCCGCTCGAGGGCGGCGAGCTCGCGTTCGAGAAGGGCGCCCGGGTCGCGCTCCACGACCAGCGGCCGCCGGCCGGCAGCGAGCGCCTGCTCCGGGACTACGTCCTCGCCGGCACCGCCGACCTGGCGGCGCTCGAACGGGAGCTGCGCTCCCTCGAGCAGGCGATGGCGGCGGGCTCGCACGACGAGCGGACGCTCGCGCGCTACGCCGCCGCGCAGGCGCGGCTCGAGCACGCCGGCGGCTACGACTGGCGAGACCGCGCCGCGTCGGTCGTCCGCGGTCTCGGCTTCGCCGACACCGACCTCGACCGGCCGCTGCGCTCGTTCTCGGGCGGCGAGCTGACGCGCGCGTCGCTCGCGCGGGCGCTGGCGGCGCAACCCGACCTGCTGCTGCTCGACGAGCCGACGAACCATCTCGACATCGAGTCGCTCGAGTGGCTCGAGGGCATGCTTCGCACGATCGACGCGGGCGTGATCCTGGTTGCGCACGACCGCTGGTTCCTGGAAGCGGTGACGACGGCGGTGCTCGAGCTGGAGGGCGGTAAGTCCGTCTACTTCCCGGGTGCCTGGCACGTGTGGCGGCGCGAGCGGGCCGCGCGGGACGTGCACCTGGCGAAGACGGCCGCGCGCCAGGCGGAGCAGATCGTGCGCCTCGAACGCTTCGTGGAGCGCTTCCGCTACAAGGCGACGAAGGCGCGGCAGGCGCAGTCGAAGCTGAAGCAGATCGAACGACTGCAGGCCGTGCGCGTGCAGGCGCCGGACGCTCGCCGGCGCGCGCTCGGCTTCGAGTTCCTGAAGCCCGCGCGCTCGGGCCGCGACGTCGTCGTCGTCGACGGCCTGCACCTGCAGGCGGGCGACAAGCTGCTGCTCGAGCAGGCGTCCTTCGCGATCGAGCGCGGCGAGCACGTCGCGCTGGTCGGACCCAACGGATCGGGGAAGACGACGCTGCTCGAGACGATCCTCGGGCGGCGACAGCCGGCCGACGGCACGGTGCGGCTGGGACACGGCGTCGAGGCGGCGTACTTCTCGCAGCACGAGGCGGAGCTCGACGAGCGCGGCTCGGTGCTCGACGCGGCGATGGCCGGCACGGGGCTGAAGCGGCCGGAGGCGCAGAAGCTGCTCGGACAGTTCCTCTTCTCAGGCTGGGACGAGCACGAGAAGCCGGCCGTCGCGCTGTCGGGCGGCGAGCGGCGGCGGCTGGCGCTCGCGATCGTCGTCGCCTCGGGCGCGAACCTTCTCGTCCTCGACGAGCCGACGAACCATCTCGACCTGGAGTCGCGCGAGGCGCTGGAGCGTGCGCTCGAGGCCTTTCCCGGCACGGTGCTCCTCGTCTCGCACGACCGCGCGCTGCTCGACGCGGTCGCGGGCCGGCTGCTCGCAGTCGAGGAGCGGCGTATCGCCTCGTACCCCGGCGGCTGGGCCGACTACGTGCGCGCGCAGGAGCCGCAGCCGGTGCCCGAGCGCGAGCCGGGGAGGCCGCGGAAGCCGAAGCCGCGGCCGCCGAGACCGGCCAGGCGGGAGCCGACCGCGCTCGAGCTGGTCGAGCGCGAGGTGGCGCGGGCCGAGGAGCGGGTCGGCGACCTCGAGCGGCGGCTCGCGGAGAACTGGAGCGACATGGCGTTGCTCTCGGCGCACCGCGAGGCGCGCGAGGATCTCGACGCGCTGCTCAGGCGCTGGGAAGCGCTGTTCGAAGCGAGCGGATCGACGACTCCGTGATCGGGTCGACGACGAGGATCGCCTCGTCCGCGCCCGCCTGAGCCAGCGCGTCGAGGTGGCCGGCGAGGCGGCCGGCGGGAACAGGCTCGACGTCACGCGGCCGTTCGCCGGCGCTCTCCACCTCGACGAGCACGCAGGCGCTCCGTTCGAGCGTCGCCGGGTCGCGGCCGGCGCGCTCGGCGGCCGCGCTCACGACGCCGTTCGCGGCCGCGAAGCCCTCCACGGTGTTGCCGTGCGGCGCGTACCACGTGTTCCACACGTCGACGTGCGGCAGCGCGATCGAGAGCAGGCGCGGCGCGTTCGCGCCGATCATCAGCTGCGGCCTGCGCGCAAGCGGTGGCAGCAGGACTGCGTCCTCGACCTGGTGGAACCGGCCCTGGAGCGTCACGCGCTCGCCCCCGAGCAGCCGCCGCACGATCTCGAACGCCTCCTCGAACCGCGACACGCGACGGTCGAACGGCAGTCCGAACGCCCGGAACTCCGCCTCGTTCCAGCCCGCGCCGAGCCCGAGCACGAGCCGGCCGCCGCTCAGCTCGTCGATCGCCGCAGCCTGCCGCGCGAGCAGGCCGGGCGGGTGGAAAGCCGTGCACGCGACGAGCGGCCCGAGACGCACGCGCTGGGTGACGCCGGCGAGCCAGGCGAGAGTCGCCCAGCAGTCCCACGGGCCGCGCTCGGGCCGGCCGTCGCCGCGGTACAGGAGATGGTCGCCGACCCAGAGCGAGTCGAAGCCGCACTCCTCGGCCGCGCGCGCGATCGCGAGCAGCTCGTCCCGCCGCACGTCGCGCTCAACCTCCGGCAGCTGGACGCCGACCTTCACGCCCAGAACGCCTCGAAGGCCGGCGGGTCGGAAACGCGGAGGGAAACCGAGGTTTCCCTCCGCGAGCCTCCCTTCCCTGCGTTCTGCCATCGCACGCTGTGCTTCGCCTTTCGGCCGGCGAAGCCGGCCTCCGGCGGCCGAGGTTTGCCGATCTTGCAGCTGAAAGAACGTGCACGCGCGCGGCCGAAGCCGGGCTTTGCCCGGCGGGAGGCGACGTACCCGCTGCGCCGAGCACCCGCGAGGGAGGGGTGGGTATCGGGAGGGGAACCGGGAGGTTCCCCTCCCGACGAGGCGTTCACCGTTCGAGCGGCGCCAGCGTCAGCCCGTAGCCCTCGAGCTGCGCGTGGTAGAGCTCGGCGGCCTCGCGGTGGCCCGACCAGACGATCGCCTGCCCCGTCGTGTGGATCCGGTTCGCGAGCGCCATCCCGCGGTCGTAGTCGACGCCCGGGATCGTCTGCGCGAGCGCGAACGCCACGCCCTCGAACGTGTTGTGGTCGTCGTTCAGGACGATCACGCGCCACGCCTCGCCGAGGCCGGAGCCTCCGCCACGGCTGCGGCGTGTCCTCGGTGGGGTGAGCGTCTGGGTCACTGCTCACCGAGCGTAGCGACGACCGCGTCCGCGATCACCTTCAGCGGCCGCCCCGACACCTGGCTCGCGCGCCGCAGGCGCTCGAACGCGGCTTGCTCGGTCAGCCCCTCCTTCGCCATCAGGAGCCCCTTCGCCCGCTCGATCGCCTTGCGCGCGGCGAGGGCCTCGCTGAGCGACTCGACCTCCTCGCGCACCGCCGCCAGCTCCTCGTGCCGGGCGCGCGCGGTGGCGATCGCCGGCACGAGGTCCTGCTCGCGGAACGGCTTGACCAGATAGCCGAACACCCCCGCTTCGACCGCCCGCCCCACCAGCTCCTCGTGGCCGTACGCGGTCAGCATCACGATCGGGATCGGCCGCTCGTCGAGGATCCGCCGCGCGGCGTCGATGCCGTCGAGCCGCGGCATCTTCACGTCGAGCACGGCGAGCTCCGGCGCGTGCTCTCGCGCCAGCTCGACCGCCTCCTCGCCGTCGCGCGCCTCGGCCACCACCTCGTGCCCGGCCCGCTCCAGCAGGTCGCGCAGGTCGAGCCGGATGATCGTCTCGTCCTCGGCGATCAGGATCCGCATGGAAGAAGCCCTCGAAACTGTTTCGGGGACATGTCCCCGAAACAGTTTCAGGCCGGGAAGACGACCTCCGCGCGCGTGCCGCCGTTCGCCACGAGCTCGAGCGTGCCGCGCAGCTCCTCGCGGACCAGCGCGCGCACGATCGACAGCCCGGTGCCGCTCGGTGCTGCAGCGTCCAGCCCCGCGCCGTCGTCGGCGATCGCGAGCACGACGTCGCCGTCGCGCCGCGCGAGCTCGATGCGCACGCGGTCGCCGCCGTGCTCGAGCGCGTTCTGCAGCAGCTCCGCGACGACGAGCGCGAGCGCCGTCGCGCGCGCGCCGGAGAGCGACACCGGCTCGAGCGAGGCGTCCACCTCCTTCCCCGCGCCGACGCCCTGCACGAGCATCGCGCGCAGGCGACCGATCAGGTCGGCGAGGTCGACGTCCTCCTCGCGCCGCTCGGTGAGCAGCTCGTGCACCGCGGCAATCGCGAGGATGCGGTTGACGGAATGCTCGAGCGCCTCACGCGGGTCGACGCCGTCGGTGGCGCGTGCCTGCAGCCGCAGCAAGGACGCCACGGTCTGCAGGTTGTTCTTGACGCGGTGATGGATCTCCTGGGCCAGCACGCCGCGCATCACCGCCCGCCCGTGCTCGAGCGCGACCGCAGCGTGCGTCGCGATCGACGCGAGCAGCTCACGGTCGGCGTCGCTGAACGGCGTGTCGCGGTCGGCGACCAGCTCGCCGATCTGCCGCCCCCGCCAGCGCAGCGCCTGCCGGGTCGCGTGCGTCGACGCCACACCCTCGGGCCAGGCGATGCGGCCGTCGTCGAGCACGAGCGCGGCGCCGGTCGCGCCGAGCGCATCCATCGTCGTCTTCACGATCGCCTCGAGCGACTCCTCCAGGTACAGCGACTCCGACACGGCCTCGGAGATGCGCGCGAGCGCCTCCAGCTCGTGCACGCGACGCTGCGCCTCGGCGTACAGCTTCGCGTGCTCGATCGACTGCGCGACCTGGGCGGCGATCGCGAGCAGCAGCTCCACCTCGGACTCGTCGAAGGTGCGCGGCCGGCGCGTGCGGATGTTGAGCGCCCCCTCGAGCGTGCCGTCGCGGGTGAGGATCGGCACCGCGAGGATCGACTCGTACTCGTCCTCGGGGAGGTTCGGGAAGTGCTTGAAGCGCGGGTCGAGATGCGCCTGCGACTCCAGCATCACCGGCGCGCCCGCGGCCGCCGCGGAGCCGGTGATGCCCTCCCCGGGACGCAAGCGCGGCCTGCGCGACATCTCGTCGATCGGCGTGCCGTGCGTCGCGCGCAGCACGAGCTCGCCCGCGCGCTCGTCGTAGAGGTAGACGAAGCAGGCGTCGGACTCGAGCGCGTCCGCGACCTTCGTCGCGACCCGCGCCAGCACCTCTTCGAGATCGAGCGTGGAGTTGACCGCCTCGATCGTGTCGGTGAGCAGCTTCAGGTGCCGGTCGCGCGCGTCCATCGCCGTGCCGACAGCGTACGCCGGTATCGTCGGAGCTCGTGTCGACGGTCCAGTGGCTCCTGATGCTGCACGTGACGGCGGCGTTCTTCTTCGTCGGCGGCTCCGTCGCGGCGGCCGTGCTCAACACGATGGCGATCCGCTCGGAGCGCCCCAGCGACACCGCCTACCTGCTGCGCCTCGTGCGGCGGACGCTGCCGGTGATCGGTCTGGGCGTCGCAGGGACGCTCGCGTTCGGCATCTGGCTGTGGAGCGATCTCGGCCACCGGTACGGCATCGGCACCGGCTGGATCTGGGCGTCGCTCGCGCTCTGGGTCGTCTCGAACGCGCTCGGCGGCCGCGGCGGCCGCCACCAGGAGCGCGCGCGCGAGCTCGCCGAGGAGCTCGCGGCATCGGGCGACGCGTCGACCGCCGAGCTCCGCGCGCTGCTGCGCGACCCGAAGGGCAACGCGATGTCGTGGCTCGCGGGGGTCGCGACCCTCCTGATTCTCGTGCTGATGATCTGGAAGCCCGGGTCGTGATGCTCGTCGCCTTCAGCAGGCCGTTCTGGCCGCTCTTCCTGCATGTCCTCGGCGCGATGTCGCTCGTCGGCGCGGTGCTCGCGACGGCGATCGTCTCCTGGGCCGGGTGGCCGCGCCCCGGGACCGCAGCGCTTCGGCGAACCGCGTTCGCGTCGCTGGCGGTCGTCGGCGTGCCCGCCTACGCGCTGATGCGAGCCTGTGCGCAGTGGATCTACTCCGACGAGGGCTGGACGGGGCACGGCGATCCGACGTGGCTGGGGATCGGCTTCGGCGCGGCCGACGCCGGGTTGCTGCTGCTCCTGGTCCTCCTCGGCTTGGCGTTCTGGTGGCAGCGGAGCGGGGCGACGCTCGCCGCTCGCCTGGTCGCCGGCCTGTCCTCCCTCTACCTGCTGCTGCTGGCCGTCGCCTGGCTGGCCATGTCGGGAAAATGGGGCTAACAGAATCCTTACGCCGGGAGGGGGATTTTCCTCTCAGGCGGGGAATAGGTTCGCGAACGTGAGCGCGCTCGCCGTCGACCTCCGCCGCACCGCCGGGTTCCTCGTCGCAGACGCCCGGGGTCGCGTGGTCGGCCGCGTCGAGTGCGCGATGTACGGCACGTCGCCCGAGACGCCCGACGCGCTCTCGGTGCGGTCGGGCTGGCTGGCCCGTCGCCGCCGGCTCGTACCCGCCGACTCGATCGAGCAGGTCGACGACGGCGCCAAGGTGATCGGCCTCCGCGTCGAGCGCGAGGCCATCCGCACGTTCCTCTAAAAAGCAGCGCGATAGCTCCGCTAGGTGTCCGACACCTTCAATCAGTGTCGGACACCCCAAAACGTGTCTGACACCATGGTGTCAGACACCTGAACGAGCTGACCCGCTGCCTTTACAGCACGCCGAGGTACCGGTCGAGCTCCCACTGCGTGAGCTGCACGCGGTACTCGTCCCACTCCTTGCGCTTCAGCTTCACGTAGGCGTCGAAGATGTGGTCGCCGAGCGCGCGCCGCATCAGGTCGGACGCGGCGAGCTCGTCGATCGCCTCGCCGAGCGTCTCCGGCAGCGACACGATCCCGCGCTCGCGCCGCTGCTCCGCCGACAGGTGGTAGAGGTTCGTCTCCATCGGCGCCTCGAGCTCATAGCCGCGCTCGATCCCCTCGAGTCCCGCGTGGAGCAGCGTCGCGAACGTCAGGTACGGGTTGCACGCCGGATCCGGGCAGCGGATCTCGGCGCGCGTCGCCTGCTCCGATCCCGGCTTGTAGAGCGGGATGCGGATCAGCGCCGACCGGTTGCGCTGCGACCATGCCACGTACACGGGCGCCTCGAACCCCGGCACGAGCCGCTTGTACGAGTTCACCCACTGCGCGAACACCGCCGACAGCTCGCGCGCATGCCGCAACAGCCCGGCGATGAACTGCTTCCCGGTCGTCGACAGGTGGTACTGGTCGTCGCCGTCGAAGAACTGGTTGCGGCCGTCGGTGAACAGCGACATATGCGTGTGCATGCCGGAGCCGTTCTCGCCGTAGAGCGGCTTCGGCATGAACGTGGCGTAGACGCCGTTCTTCGCGGCGACCTCCTTCACGATCAGCCGGTAGGTGATCGTCTGGTCGGCCATGTCGAGCGCCGAGGCGTAGCGCATGTCGATCTCGTGCTGCGACGGCGCGACCTCGTGGTGGTGGTACTCGATCGCGATCCCCATCGCCTCGAGCGCCTGGATCGTCTCGTTGCGCAGCTCGGTCGCCGCGTCGAGCGCCGTCATCGCGAAGTAGCCGCCCTCGTCGAGCGTGACGGTCGAGTCGTGGTCGCGGAAGAGGAAGTACTCGAGCTCGGGACCGACGTTGAAGGTGTCGAAGCCGAGGCCGCGCATCCGCTCGAGCGCGCGCCGCAGCACGTAGCGCGGGTCGCCCTCGTACGGCTCGCCGTCCGGCCTGACGACGTCGCAGATCATCCGCCCGACCGCCGCCTCGCCCGCGCGGGCGGGCATCAGGCGGAAGGTGGAGGGATCCGGGATGGCCACCATGTCCGACTCCTCGATCGCGTTGAAGCCGGTGATCGACGAGCCGTCGAAGCCCATGCCGTCGTCGAGCGCGCCCGCGACCTCGGAGGGCGTGATCGCGAAGCTCTTCAGGTGACCCTCGATGTCGGTAAACCAGAGCAGGACGTACTGCACGCCCTCCCGCTCGATCCGCGCCAGCACCTCCTTGCGCACCTCGGGATCCGACGTCGCGCGCTCCCTGCTCTCGATCATCGCCATCGAACGCTCCTCCTCCGGGTGGACGGAGGCAACGCTATACCGGCAGCGGGCCCTGCATCGTCAGCTCCTTCGAGCGGTCGACGTAGCCGAGGCTGCGATTCAGCGTCTGCATCGCCTCGTTGCCGCGCTGCGTCCACGTGACGAGCTCGCGGACGCCCGCCCGCGAGGCCCAGTGGAGCTGTGCGAGCTTCAGCGCGCGGCCGAGCCCACGTCCGCGCCGGTCGCGCCGCACCGCCGTCAGCCCGTGCTCGGCCGTCCCCGGCTCGGCTCGCTCCAGCAGCCCCGCATAGCCGACGGGCTCGTCCTCCACCAGCGCGACGAACGAGCCCTCCGGACAGGTCGCCTCTTCGCGCAACCACGTCTCGAGCCGGTACGTCACCTCGCCGGGGATCGGCAGGTCCTCGTACGCCTCGAGCGCAAGCGGCCACACCGCCCGCAGCAGCTCGTCGCGGCGACCTCCCAGCGGGACGAGCTCGACCCCGTCCACGGCGGGCGGCGGCGCCTCGCGGCCGACGACCCGCACCTGCTCGAGCTGGTAGTCGACCTCCTCGAGGCCGTAGCGGTGCGCGAAGGCGAGCGAGGCGGGATCGTCGGCGCCGACGAACGCGTTCACGCCCGTGCGCCCCAGCGCCTGCGCATGCTCCACCAGCGCGCGCACGAGCTCGGCGCCGACGCCGCGGCGCCGGTGCTCCGGCAGCACGCGCGCGGCGACGAACGCGCGGCCGTCGAAGCCCGACGGCGCCGAGATGCCGCAGCCGGCGTCGGCGCCGTCGAACGCGGCGAGGAGGAGCAGGCGGCCGTCCTCGTGCTGCGCCCGCAGCTGCGCCGCGGTCACCGGCTCGCGCGGCGCGACCCGGCTCTTGATCGACGCCCACGCCGCGTAGTCTGCGTCCGAGGAGACGACTCGTAGCTCGATCATCCGGACCGCTTCAGCTTGCCGTGCCGCTTCGCGTAGCGCTCGCCCGCCTTGAAGACGACGAGGCCGATCGGGATCGCGAACGCGCCGATCACGAGCAGGGGCCAGACGTCGGCCCAGGCGAGCCCGCTGCCGTGCAGGATCTGCTCGCGGTTGCCGCGCAGCGCGTACGTCGCCGGCGAGATCTTGGCAATCCACTGCATCCAGCCCGGCAGCACGCTCACCGGGTAGTAGACGCCCGACACCACGAGCATCACCCCCTGCGCGACGAAGCCCAGCTGCGTCCCCTTCTCGGGTGAGATCAAGGGCAGGACCGCGGTCATCATCCCGACGCCGATGAACGACACCGACGCGATCGCGAGCAGCGCGATCGCCGCGCCGTAGTTGGCTTGCGGGACATGCAGCCCGATGAACACCACCACCGCGGCGAACACGGCGCCGGCGCGCACGAGGCCGTAGAGCACCGCGTAGAGGCCCATGCCGATCAGGTGCACCGGCCGCGAGACGGGCGCCATGAACGTGTACTCGATCGTCCCCTCCCAGCGCTCCCACGCGACCGTCTCGGTGACGATCTCGAAGATGATCCCGAGGTACGCCCAGATGACGCCGCCGACGAGCAGCTTCGTCGCGAGCGAGTTCTGCTCGGCCGCCGAGATCCCGACGCCGCGCGAGATGAAGACGATCGTGAGCGTGTTCGCGATCGTCCAGAGCAGGAACGCGAGGTCCCAGAGGAAGTAGCGCTTCGTCAGGTAGAGGTTGCGCTCGACGACGCCGTACAGGCCGACGAGCTCGTCGCGCAGCACGCGGGTGCGGGTGACCGTGTACTCCGACATCGTCATGCGAACACCTCCCTGTCCTTCTCCTCCTCGCTCTCGTCCTCGAACGTCCGCCCCGTCGCGGCGAAGAACGCCTCCTCGAGCGTGTCGACGCCGTAGCGGCGCTTCACCTCGTCGACAGGCTCGAGGAACAGCAGCTCGCCGCGGTCGAGCAGGCCGATGCGGTCCGCCAGCTCCTCTGCTTCCTTCATGTCGTGCGTGCACAGCAGGATCGTGGAGTCGTGCCGCTCGCGGATCTCGCGGATGAAGTCCTGCACCTCGGCCTTCGAGCGCGGATCGAGTCCGGTCGTCGGCTCGTCGAGCAGCAGGACGACGGGCGACGTGAGCAGTGCGCGCGCCAGCGCGACCTTCTGCTGCATGCCCCGCGAGAGGTTCTCCATCGCCTCGCCTCGCCGCTCCGACGGGAAGCCGACCCGCTCGAGGATCGCCGGGATCTTCACGTGCGTCTCGCGCGGGCCCATGCCGTAGAAGCGCGCCGCGTAGGCGAGGTTCTCGGCCGCGCTCATCTTCTTGAAGAAGCTCGCCTCGACCGAGACGCGGTTGACGAGCCGCCGCACGGCGCGAGCGTCGCGCAGCACGTCGCGGTCGAAGATCCACGCCTCGCCGCCGTCCGGCAGGAGCAGCGTCGAGAGCACGCGCACGAGCGTCGACTTGCCGGAGCCGTTCTGCCCGAGCACGGCCACGCACTCGCCGCGCTCGACGGCGAACGAGACGCGCTTCAGCGCGGCGCGGCGGCGCCTGCGGCGGGCGAGGCCGCTGCGGCGCGAGAAGACCTTCTCGAGATCACGGACGACGACGGCGGGGTGTTGCTCTTGCACTCATGCTCCTTGGGATCGTGGAAAGAGAACGGAACGCGGACGTACTCAGGCCGCTGTGCGCGGCCGAGCCGTGAAATCTGCGTTCACGATCCCGAACATGAGGCGGAGAAGGATACACGAAACTGTTCCGAGGCTTCGCCTCGAAACGGTTTCACCCCGCGCGTGCGCGTGCGTCGGCGAGCACGCGCTCCGCCTCGGCGCGGTTGCCGAAGCCGGACGTCTCCGTCTGCTTCCCCTCGAGGTCCTTGTAGACCTGGAAGAAGTGCTCGATCTCGTTGCGGAGCTCGGCGGGCACGTCGTGGATGTCCGAGACCCTGCTCCACGAGGGATCGCGCAGCGGCACGCAGATCAGCTTCTCGTCGGGCCCCTTCTCGTCGGCCATGTGGAAGACGCCGACCGCGCGCATCCTGATCCGGCAACCGGGGAAGGTCGGCTCGCCGACGAGCACGAGCGCGTCGAGCGGATCACCGTCCTCGGCCAGCGTGCCCTCGACGTAGCCGTAGTCGGCGGGGTAGCTCATCGACGTGAACAGCCGGCGGTCCAGGGCGATCCCGCCCAGCTCCTCGTCCCACTCGTACTTGTTCCGCGAGCCCGCCGGAATCTCGACGAAGACGACGCCGTCGCTCATCTCGTCACACTATGACGATGGCGCACAGGCACGACCACGCTCACGGCGCCCGGGCGGACACCGCCGTGGGCCCGCTGGCGGCGGCGCTCGCGCTCGTCGTCGCGTTCATGGCGGGCGAGGTCGCGGCGGCGATCGTCGCCCACTCGCTGGCGCTGCTCTCGGACGCGGCGCACATGCTGGTGGACGCGATCGCGCTCGGGCTGGGCGTGTGGGCGGCCCGGCTCGCGGCGCGGCCGCCGGGCGGGCGGATGACCTTCGGCCTCAAGCGCGCCGAGATCCTCTCGGCGGAGGTGAACGGGATCACGCTCCTGCTGCTCGGGATCGCGATCGTGGTCGAGGCGGCGCGGCGGCTGGCCTCGCCGCCGCAGGTCCACGGCTCGCTCGTGCTGGCAGTCGCTCTCGTCGGCGCCGCCGTGAACGCGCTCGCGCTCGTGCTGGTCGCCCGGGCGGGCCGCGAGAGCCTCAACGTCGAGGGCAGCTACCGCCATCTGCTGACCGACCTCTATGCGTTCGCAGGCACGGCCGTCGCCGGGGCGGTCGTCTGGGCGACCGGCTTCGAGCGCGCCGATCCACTCGCCTCGCTCGCCGTGGCCGCCTCGATGCTCGCCGCCGCCTGGACGCTGCTGCGGCGCTCCGGCGGCATCCTGCTCGAGGCCGCGCCGGAGGGCCTGCGTCCCGGCGAGATCGCGGCGGCGCTCCGCTCCACGCCCGGCGTCGTCGACGTGCACGACCTGCACGTCTGGGAGATCACGTCCGGCTTCCCGGCGCTCTCGGCGCACGTGCTCGTCCGGCCGGGAGACGACTGCCACGCGATCCGCCGCGACCTGGAGCGGCTGCTCGCGGAGGACTTCTCGATCGCCCACACGACGCTGCAGGTCGAGCACGCCCGAGACGAGCTGCTGACGATCCGCCCCTTGCGCACCGACCGGCAGGACCGCTAGCGTGCGGGTACGCGCGGCGCCGTCGAGGGCGCCTGCGCGGAGGCAACGAGGCCTCGTCGTTCCGTTTCGGGACGGCGGGGCCTCTTTTTTGTTGGCGCGAGACGGAAGGAGCGAACGGATGGCGAAGGCGAAGCTCGAGTACATCTGGCTCGACGGGTACGAGGTCCCGAACCTGCGCAGCAAGACGAAGATCGTCGAGTTGGCGGGGACGCCCGTGCTCGAGGAGCTGCCGATCTGGAACTTCGACGGCAGCTCGACGCGGCAGGCCGAGGGCAGGGACTCCGACTGCCTGCTGCAGCCGGTCGCGCTCTTCCCGGACCCCGCCCGCGCCAACGCCTGGCTCGTCATGTGCGAGGTGCTGCTGCCGGACGGGACGCCGCATCCGTCGAACAGCCGCGCGCGAATCCCCGACGACCCGGGTACGTGGTTCGGGTTCGAGCAGGAGTACTTCCTCTACCGCGACGGCCGACCGCTCGGCTTCCCCGCCGACGGGTTCCCGGCGCCGCAGGGTGAGTACTACACCGGCGTCGGCTACAAGAACGTCGGCGACGTCGCGCGCGCGATCGTCGACGAGCACGTCGACCTGTGCCTGGCCGCGGGCATCAGCCTCGAGGGCGTGAACGCCGAGGTGGCGAAGGGCCAGTGGGAGTTCCAGGTCTTCGGCAAGGGATCGCGACGGGCCGCGGACGAGCTCTGGATCGCCCGCTACCTGCTGCTGCGGCTCTGCGAGCGCCACGGCGTCGACGTCAACTTCCATCCGAAGCCGCTCGGAGCCGAGCACGACTGGAACGGCTCCGGCCTGCACACGAACTTCTCGACGGCGCACATGCGCGAGGTCGGCGGGGAGGAGTACTTCGAGGCGCTGATGGCGGCCTTCGACGAGCATCGGGACGCGCACATCGCCGTCTACGGCCCCGACAACCACCTTCGCCTGACGGGGCAGCACGAGACGCAGTCGATCGACGCGTTCGACCACGGCGTCGCCAACCGCGGCGCGTCCGTCCGCATCCCGCACAGCTTCGTCCGGAACGGCTTCCGCGGCTATCTCGAGGACCGGCGGCCGAACGCGCTCGGCGACCCGTACCGGATCGCCGGCCGGATCCTGCAGACGATCGAGACGGTGCCGACGGGCGACGTCGAGGCGCTCGAGCCGATCGCGGCGTAGCGGCGCACAGCCCCGAACCTGGTTCGCGCGTTTCGCGCGAACCAGGTTCGCGAGCCTCAGCCGATCGCGAAGGAGACCTGGACGTCGGCGGTGACGTGCTGCGTGCCGGGCTCGACGGGCGTCGGCGGCATCGCGGTGCGGGTCGCCGACTGGTAGGGCACCGGCTGCTCCGCGCTCTGCTCGCTGACGGAGAGCACGCGGCCGACGGAGAAGCCACCGGCCTGCGCGAGCGCCTGCGCCTTGGCGCGCGCGCCGGCGACCGCCTTCTGCAGCGCCTGCCGGTACAGGGCGTCCTGGTCGGCGATCGAGAGGGACGGGCCGTCGACGGTGTTCGCGCCCGCGGCGACGGCGGCGTCGATCAGCTTCCCGGCGCCGGCGATCGACGAGTCGGCGGAGACGGTGTTCTGCGCGGTGTAGCCGGTGACGCGGTCGTGGGAGGTCTGCGGGTAGAGCGACACCTCCTGCGTCTGCAGGTCGGTGCCGCCCGCGCGCTTCAGCGCGGCGATCACCCTCGTCGCGGCGGAGGCGTTCGCGGAGATCGCCGCAGCCGCCGTCGGCGCGACGGTGCGCACGCCGGCGGTGACGGTGGCGCGATCCGGCACGGCCGTCACGTCGCCGTGACCGGTGGTCGTGACCGAGCCCTGGTCGGAGGGAAGCGGCGAGTCGCCCCGCGCGGCCGACGGGCGGCCGACGCCGGCGAAGGCCGCGACCGCGGTCGCCGCAAGAGCGAGGAGCAGCAGTGGCAGGAGTCGTCTCATGCCGCTCATACGCCGCCGACCTGCTTCGATGTCACAGGTGCGCTACGCCTTCGTCGACTGCCGCTGGTCGCTGGAGGATCCCGAGGCGGGCCGGCGCGCGTACCTCGAGGGCCACATCCCCGGCGCTGCCTTTCTCGCTGTCGAGCGCGACCTCTCGGACGAGCCGGGGCCCGGCGGACGCCATCCGCTCCCGTCTCCGGCGCGGTTCGGCGCGGCCGCGTCCCGGGCCGGGATCGAAGACGGCGTCTTCGTCGTCGCCTACGGCTCGCTCGGCGGCGCCGAGCGGCTGTGGTGGCTGCTTCGTCACTTCGGCCACGACGACTGCGCCGTGCTCGACCTCGTGGGCTGGCACGGGCCGCTCCGGTCGGGCGACGAGACGCCGGCGGCGGCCGTCTTCGTGCCGCGCGAGCGGACCGGCGACACGGCGAGCGCGGCGGAGATCGCGGAGCGCGGCAGGGAGCTCGTGCTGGTGGACGCGCGGCGACCGGAACGCTGGCGCGGCGAGCCGAACCCGGTCGACCGGGAGCCGGGGCGCATCCCCGGGGCGCTGAACGCGCCCTGGAACGAGCCGCTCCCGGAGCTGCCCGCCGGCGACGTCGTCGCCTACTGCGGCTCCGGCGTCACCGCCTGCGTCGTCCTGCATCGGCTGCACCTGCAGGGGCGCGACGGGCGCCTCTATCCGGGCTCGTGGTCGGAGTGGGAGCGGCGCCCCGAGCTGCCCCGCGAGCGCGGGTAGTCAGGCGGCGCGGGTGGCGGTCGCGTAGGGCGCGAGGTAGCGCTCCCACCGGCTCGGGATTGACGGCGTCGCGAGCCTGATGAAGAGCACCGCCGCGGGCGGCCTCGGCACCTGCGTGAGCTCCATCTGGATCTCGTGCGGCAGCCGGTCGCCCTTGCGGAGGTTGCAGGGCGCGCAGGAGGTGACGACGTTCTCCCAGCTCGACTCGCCGCCGCGCGAGCGCGGAATCACGTGGTCGAGGGTGAGCCGTCCTGTCGAGGTGCCGCAGTAGACGCAGCGCCAGCCGTCGCGCGCGAACAGCGCCCGGCGGGAGATCTTCCGCTGCACGAGCCGCGGCACCCGCACGTAGTGCACGAGTCGGATCACGTGCGGCCACCGGTAGGTCGTCGTCGCCGAGCGGAGCGGGCGGTCGAGCTCCTCGATCACCTCGGCCTTGCCCTTGTAGACGAGCACGTGG
>Ga0209810_1002480_pt1 | contig 22011 bp, 21 predicted proteins | sample Coa_R1_7_FD_187159 | JGI IMG/M metagenome (GOLD analysis project Ga0209810, IMG submission 187159) | Surface soil microbial communities from Centralia Pennsylvania, which are recovering from an underground coalmine fire - Coalmine... | ecosystem: Environmental > Terrestrial > Soil > Unclassified... | reverse complement strand
TATCTGCTGAAACCGTTCAGCGATGAACGGTGGGAGGCCGCGTTCGGCCGCGCCACGGCTCGGCGCGATGAGCTCCGATTGCGCGAATTTGGCCACGGCGTCCTGCGTATGCTCGCCGGCCGGCCGCAGACCGGCCGCTATCTCGATCGCCTGGTGGTGAAGAGCAGTGGGATGACGCGCTTCATTCGCGTAACAGAGATCGACTGGATCGAAGGCGCGGGCGTTTATGTGACTCTGCATATCGCCGGCAAAGAGCTGCTCTACCGTTCGGCGCTGAGCGAGCTCGCCGGACAGCTCGATCCCATGCGCTTCATCCGCATTCATCGCTCCGCGATCGTCAACATAGACAGCATCGTCGAGCTTCAGCCCATTTCTCACGGCGAGTTCGAACTGGTGCTGAAGGACGGCCATCGCCCACGGGTCAGCCGAACCTGGCGCGTACAGCTGGAAAAGCGCCTGGGCCAAAGCTTGTAGCGACGTTCGCTCGCAGGCCTTCGGGCGAGGGCCACTGCGGCCGCGCGCTACCGCACAGTCCAATGAATCCGGATCACGTTGTGCTTACCGAGGCTGTGCAGCACCAGCCGCTTGAAGTTGTTATTGGGATTTGGTTCTTCCGCCAGGCCGATGTTGCTCACATCCACGACGATGTTCACCGGCACGCCAGGCAGCTCGCCGGTCAGGTAGCCGGTTGAGGCCGTGCCGCCGTCGATGGTGAGCGTGTCGTTCTTGTTGAGCTTGCCGCTCCAGGTGATCCAGCCGTCGCGCGGTCCCGCGTACACCGGCCGCGCCGGAGCGCGAGGAGGCGGAGGCGCAACAGGCGGCGGCTGCTGCGCGGGCTGCTGCTGTTGCTCGGCGTGAGGCTGTGGTTCTGGCTGTTGCTGCTGAGGCTGCGCCTGTGGGGGCGCCGGAGGCAATGATTCCACCGGCGCCGGCTGCTGTTCGACATGCGTGGGAGCTTGTGAAGCGGGCGCCGTTTGCCCGCGGTTGTGGCGCGCTGGCACGGACGGAGGCGGCGCTTGTTCCACCGGGGTGGGCTCGGGCGCAATCGGTGTTGGGGTGGCCGAAGGCTGCGGGATGTCGGTCGGCGTGGGCTCGGGAGTTGGAGTGGGCGCCGGAGCCGCGGCTTCCTGCTGCTGTTGGGCGGGCGGAACGGCAGCGGTCAGCTGCGGACGCCGCTTCCAGTTGCCGTAAACGAAATACGCGGCGCAAATCAACACGATCAGGAATCCCAGCAGGGCGGCAATCAACAGCTTCATGCGCGATCGCTGCGGCGGGGGCAGCGCCGTTGGCGGAGGCAGCGGTGGCGGCGGGAGCGCCGTCGGCGGGGGTAGCGGAGGCGCTGGGGGCGTTACAGGCGCGGTAACGGGAGATGCGGGCGTGTTCGCGGGTTTGCCGCAGTTGCCGCAAAACACCGATCCGGGGTCCATGGCGGCGCCGCAGTTTTCACAGAATACGGGCCTGGGCGGCGGCGCCGGCGGCGGTGTGGGCACAACGACCGGCTCCGGCGGCGGCGTCGGCGCAGGGGCGAGCTTCGTTCCGCAGGCCCAGCAGAAGAGGGCGTCGTCGGCATTCTCGTTATCGCACTGCGGGCAGCGGATCATGGCTCTTCGCAAGGTACCGGAAAACGAAGCGCCCCCGCAACCCGGCCTGATGTAATGAGAGGGTGCCGAACCGGCTTACCCTCCGCGACATGGCCGAGAATATCCGGCTGCGCAAGCTCTCGCCCGTCGAGCTGATGGATGCGCACCTGGCGCAGATCGAGAAAGACAACCCGCGGATCAACGCCTTCATTCTGCTGCTGGCGGACGAAGCGCGCGCGGAGGCGAGGCGCGCGGAAGAAGAGCAAATGCACGGCGTTTTCCGCGGTCCGCTGCACGGGGTTCCGGTCACGATCAAGGACAGCTTCGATATGGCCGGTGTGCCGACCACCTGCGGAAGCCGCTTCTTCGCGGATCTGAAGGCCTCGGCCGACGCGACCGCGGTTCGCCGCCTGCGCGGCGCCGGGGCCATTCCGATCGGCAAAACGAACTGCCCCGAGTTCCTATACAACTACGAAACGGATAATCACATCGCCGGAAGGACGAACAATCCCTGGAACCTCGAGCGGACGGCGGGGGGATCAAGTGGCGGAGAGTCGGCGGCAATTTCGAGCTTCTGCTCGGCGGGCGGGATCGGCAGCGACGGCGGCGGGTCGGTGCGCATCCCCGCGCATTTCTGCGGCATCGCGGGCCTGAAGCCCACGCCCGGACGATGCTCCGCCGCCGGGCATTTGCCGGAGATCAATCATCCCGGCGGCCTGCTTGGTGTTGGGGGCCCGATGGCCCGCAACGTCGGCGACGTGCGGGCGTTATTCGAGGTACTGCAAGGGTACGATATCGATGATCCCTTCTCCGCGCCCGTGCCATTACGGACGCCGAACGTCTCCGGGCTGCGCGTCGGCATGATGGAGCAGTTCTACCGCGTGCCGGTGCAGGCCGCCGTTCGCGATGCCGTACGCATGGCGGCCGAGTTCCTGCGAAGCGCCGGGTTCGTCGTCGAACAGTTCGAGCCGAAAGGGTTGGAGCGCGCGCCGAACCTGTGGTGGTATTTTTTCGGACAGGTTCCGTCGCGCATTCTCACGGAGCTGATCGCCGGGCGCGAGGATCAGGCGCACTGGACAGGTCTGGAGCTGGTTCAGCACGCGCTCGCCGAGCCCGAGCCCACCTACCGCAACATGGTGGAGAACCTCGCCGTTCGCGACAAGATGCGCGGTTCGATGCTGCGGCAGATGGAGGAGTACCCGGTCCTGCTCACGCCAGCGTGCGGCGTAACCGCGTGGCCGCACCGGCAGAGGCGCTTCCCGACTGACGGGAAAGAGATCGGTCTTTTTGAGGCCATGATGCCGGCTACGTGGCTCAACCTGCTGGGATTCCCCGGCGTGGTCCTGCCCATGAGCATCGATGGCAACAATATGCCGGTGGGCGTGCAACTAGTCGGGCGCGCCTGGGACGAAGAGACGGTGCTCGAGGTCGCGGCCCGGCTGGAGGACGCACGCGGACCGTTCCCGGCGCCGCCGGATTACGTGGTGTGATGATGCGCGGCCGGATGATGACGCGAACCGAATCCGCCGTCGTCTGAGGAGCTGCGCACACCGGCGCCCTTGCCGTCCAGCTGCAGCTTCATAGCAAGAAAGCTCATCAAATCGCGCAGGGTAAGGATGCCAACCAGCCGGCCCTGGTCCATCACCATGAGGCGGCTGTTTCCAGAGCGCGACATAATCGTGAGCGCTTCCATGGCGTCGGTGTCGGGGCCGATGCTGTTCTCCGCCGCGCACGGGGACATCACTTCGCGAACGGTCCTCCACGGCCACTTCTCACGCGGTAACTCCCCGACTGCTCTGGCGCTGACGCAACCGACCACTTCCCCGGTGTCCTCATCGACGACCGGAAACAGCTTGAAGTGGTGTCGGTACATGTACTCGTCCACCAGGCGGGCGAGGCTCAGGTCGGCGGGAACACTGATCGGTTCGGCGCGCATGAACTGCTTCACGGGCACGCCCTGCAGCGCATTTTTCATGACCAGCTGTTCGTAGGATTGCTGCGACGCGGAGCGGATAAACAAGCCGATCATGAACATCCACACCGCGCTGACGAACTGCCCGGTGAACAACTGAATGACCGCAACGATCATGAGCACGCCGGCGAGCCCCGTACCGATGGTGGAGGAGACTCGCGTGGCTCCGGTGAGATCGCCTTTCCAGCGCCAAAGGATCGAGCGCAGAACGCGGCCTCCATCGAGCGGGAAGGCGGGGATCATATTGAACGCCGCGAGCGCGAGATTGATCCACGCCAGGTAAGCGATGACACCGCGCGCCGGGGTGGGCCAGGACGGCGCCAGAGTGTACCGGATGCCGAGGCAGACTAGGCCGATGATGACGCTGGCAATGGGCCCGGCGATGGCCATGACGAATTCGGCGCGAGCGCTCTGCGGCTCGTCAGCCATTTCGGCGACACCGCCGAAGATGAACAACGTAATGCCGCGCATGTTGAGCCCGAAGCGGCGCGCTACGAGAGCGTGACAAAGTTCGTGGACGACGATGGACGCGAACAGGCCCAGCATCCCAAGCGCACCCATGATCCAGTACGTGGAATACGGCAATTCCGGGTACTCGGTGGGAAAAACGGAAACGGCCAGGCTCCAGGCGATCAGCGCCGCGACGAACAGCCAGCTGGCGTCGATGCGCACCTGAAAGCCAAACAAACGGAAAAGGTTGACGCGTTTCCCGAACATGATTCCTCCGAGCCCTTATTGGCCGACTTGCCATCTATTGGAGCAACACGAGGGCCAAACCAGCGTCTGACAGGCGTGAGAACGGTTATCGGCCATCTGTTCCAGTTCTTCCTTCGCCTGGGCGGCTTCGGGCTGCTGGGGATGGGAATTCTGGATTCTTCGTTCCTGTTCATGCCGCTGGGCAACGATCTGCTGGTGGTCGCGCTCACGACGCGCCATCACTCCCACATGCCTTACTACGCGGCGATGGCGGCGGCCGGATCGGTACTGGGGTGTCTGGTGGTGGATCTGGTGTGCCGGCGTATTGGCGAAGAGAAGCTGGAGCGAATGGTTTCGAAGAAGCGGCTCGAGTATGTTCACCACAAGATGGAGAAGCGCGCCGGCATTGTTCTGGCGTTCGCGGCGCTCATGCCGCCGCCGTTTCCATTCACCGCATTTCTGATGGGCGCCTCGGCGCTGGAGTATCCGCGGCCGAAGCTTCTTTCGGTAATCGCCGCGTCACGCCTGTGCCGGTTTCTGATTATCGGCGGGCTGGCGATCGTGTTCGGATCACAGATCATTCGCGTATCGAAGACGCCCGCGTTCGAATGGACGATCGGCTTCTTCGTGCTGTTGTGCCTGGTTGGGAGCGGCTTCTCGCTGGTGAAGTGGTTCCGCACGGCGCGCGGAACGGGAGCGCCGGCCGCGGTGAAGTAGACGGCTTCCGGACGGCGGCGCGGCATGTGAACGTCGTACGCTTCCTGGCGGAAGCGTCTGTACACCTTGCGGGCCAAAGGCCCGCTCCACAAATTCCTGAGAATTACTGCTCGAGGTAGGTGTAGCCGTTCAGGCCTTCTTCGTAGAAGCGCAGCAGGCGGCCGGCTTCCTCGTAGCCGATGCGCCCCTCGCGCAGCGCCGCTTCCACATCGGAGCGGAACTGCTCGATCAGCGAGCGGGCGCTGAACTGGACATAGTCGAGCACCTCGCGCACCGTGTCGCCCTTGACCACGGTGTTCAGAATCACTTCGTTGTTTTCACCGAGGCTGACATGGACGGCGTTGGTGTCGCCGAACAGGTTGTGCAGGTCGCCGAGGATCTCCTGGTACGCCCCCACGAGGAACGCGCCGAGCAGATATGGTTTGCCGTTGAACGGATGCAGGGGCAGCGTACGCTTGATGTCGCGGCGATCGATGAACTGGTCGATCTTGCCGTCGGAATCGCAGGAGATGTCCCCCAGAACTCCGGCGCGCGTGGGCATTTCGTTCAGGCGGTGAATGGGCATGATGGGGAAAAGCTGCTTCACGGCCCAACTGTCCGGCATGCTCTGGAACAGCGAGAAGTTGCAGAAATAGGTGTCCGCCAGCAGGCCGTCAAGGACCTCGAGCTCCTCGGGCGTGTATTCCATTTCGCGCGAGAGCTTCTGCACCCTGCGGCAGATGGACCAGTAGAGATTCTCGGCGAGGCTGCGCTGCGCCAGCGGCAGGTATCCGAGGCTGAACAGGTTCAGCGCCGAGTCGAGCGCCTGCTGCGCGTCGTGGAACGCCTCCAGCAGGTTCCGCGGCGAAAGCGAGCGGTAGGTTTCCTGGAGATCGATGACCGGCTGCTCGGCGTCTTCCGGAATCTGCTGTATGTCCTGCTCGCCGAAACCGGTGACGCCCAGGACATTGAACACCAGCACGCTGTGGTATGCCGCGACGGCGCGACCGCTCTCGGTGACGATGGTCGGGTGCGGCACCTCGGCCTCATCGCACACGTTCTGCACGTGATAGACAACGTCGTTCGCGTATTCCTGGAGCGTGTAGTTGACGCTGGACTCGAAGTCGGTCTGGGAACCGTCGTAATCGATGCCCAGGCCACCGCCGACGTCCAGAAACTTCAGCCCCGCTCCCGCCTTCTTCAATTCTGTGTAAATGCGCGCAGCCTCGATCACGGCGCCCTTGATCTGGCGGATGTTGGTGATCTGGCTGCCAAGGTGGAAGTGCAGCAGCTCCATGCAATCTTCCATGCCGAGCAGCTTCAGCTGATCGACGGCGCGCAGGGCTTCGGTCACGGTCAGACCGAATTTCGAGCGATACCCGCCGGATGACTTCCAGCGCCCGGACCCGCGGCTGGCCAGCTTGACGCGCAGACCGATAGCCGGACGCACGCCAACCTTCTCGGAGTGCTTGATTACCAGGTCAAGCTCGGTGTATTTCTCGACCACGGGGATGATTTGCCGGCCGATCTTGCGCGCCAGCATAACCATCTCGATGTACTCGTCATCCTTGAAGCCGTTGCAGATAATTGGCGTGTCGTTATCCGCGATGGCCAGCACAGCCAACAACTCCGGCTTCGAACCGGCTTCCAGTCCGAAACGGAACGGCCGCCCGTACTTGAGCACCTCTTCCACAACCTGCCGCTGCTGGTTCACCTTGATGGGGTAAACGCAGACATAGTTGCCGTGGTAACCATGTTCGGAGATCGAGTTCTGGAAGGCCTGGTGCAGCTCGGAAAGGCGGTGCTGCAGGATTTCGCCGAAGCGGATCAGGATGGGCAGCGAGATGCCGCGCAGCTCGAGCTTGTCAACCAGTTCCTTGAGATCGATGCTGCGCTCCGGCTCCCGGGTGGGGTGTACCCACAGGTGGCCGTTCGCACCGACGGAAAAATAACCTTTGCCCCAGCTGGCGACATCGTAGAGTTCAGCGGTGTCCATCGTGGTCCAGCGTTCGGCTGGCTCCCACACAGCGGTTTCAGACAGTTTCAATTCAGTAACAACCTCCGACGGAACTGGCCCAGGGCGGCATCTCAGCCGCGTTCTTTGACATTCCCGGCTGCGTACACACCGAAAGCGGCTCACCAGCGCGGGACGGGTACGCTTTCAGTGTCGGACCAATCGCCTGCAAGGGCAAGAAGAAATTGCGCCGGGCCGGTCAGAGGGGCTCGATACCATATAAGTTGGTTCCTGTTGACGCCGCGGTCGAAGTGGTACGCCCGGATGCTTCGGCATCCGGGGCCAGGGTCGTCCTTTTCGACTTCGATGGCACGCTGTCGCTGTTCCGATCCGGCTGGGTTGACGTGATGGTTCCGATGATGGTCGAGGAACTGGCCAGCCTCGAGACCGGCGAGAGCAGGGAGGAACTAACGGCGCTGGTTCGCGATTTCGTCGATCGGCTGAACGGCAAGCAGACCATTTATCAAATGATCGAGTTGGCCCGCCAGATCCGGGAGCGCGGCGGACGCGCGGAAGACCCGCTGCGCTACAAGCACCGCTACCTGCGCCTGCTGCACGCGAGAATCGAGCACCGCCTGGAAGAGGTCCGCACTGGTCAGAGCGCGCCGGAGAAGTACCTGGTTCCGGGTTCCATTGCCCTGCTGAGCGACCTGCGGGCCCGCGGTCTGCGCCTTTATCTGGCCAGCGGGACCGATCAGGACTACATGCGCATGGAGGCGGACCTGCTGGGCGTCACGCCGTATTTCGATGGGGGCGTGTTCGGCGCCCTGGACGATTACAAGACCTTTTCAAAGCGCCAGTTGATCGGGCGGATTCTGGAGCGATCGGAGTGCCAGGGTCCGGAGATTCTCGCCTTCGGCGACGGATACGTCGAGATCCAGAACGTCGCCGAAGTGGGCGGGTTTGCCGTGGGGGTCGCGACGGACGAGCCGGAATGCCTGCGCGTGAACCAGTGGAAGCGGGAGCGGCTGATCCGGGCGGGGGCGCACTGTATCGCGGCTAATTACCTAAGGCTGGAGGAACTCACCGGCCGCCTGTTTGGCGCATGAGCTCGAAATACGAGCTGTTCGACCGCAGGCGGCTGCTGGTGAAGCCGCTGTCGGAGCGCGCGCACGATCTGCACGCGGATCATTGGCTGCGGCTGGAGCATGCGGCTCCCGCATTCGAGCACGACGACATTTCGACCATCGCCGCGGCTCTGGCGCAGGCGCGGCGGGAGGGTGCGGCCCGTATTCTGATGTTCGGCGCGCACCTGCTGCGGGCTGGCGTAAACCGGCACATCATCGACCTGATGGAGCGCGGCGTTCTGTCGCACATCGCGATGAACGGCGCGGGGGTGATCCACGATTACGAGCTGGCTCGAATTGGCGCCACCACAGAGAGCGTAGCGCGATATGTCCGCACCGGCGAGTTCGGGCTCTGGCGCGAGACGGGCGAACTGAACGAATGGGTGCGCACGGCGGCGAAAGAGGAAACGGGTTTCGGAGAAGCCGTCGGGCGCCGCATTTTAGAGAGCGATTTCCCGCATCGTGAGCTGAGCGTCCTCGCCGCGGCGTACCGCTGTTCCGTACCTGCGACGGTCCATGTCGGCATCGGCTACGACATTCTGCACGAGCATCCCAACTGCGACGGGGCGGCGCTGGGCGCGGCGAGCTACCGCGATTTCCTGATTTTCGCGCACGAGGTGGAGCGGCTGGAGCGGGGCGTCTTGCTGAGTTTCGGGTCCGCGATTATGGCCCCGGAGGTATTTCTGAAAGCGCTGGCGATGGCGCGGAATGTCGCGGGGCAGGAGGGGCGCGAAATCCGAGATTTTACGACCGCCGTTTTCGACTTAGTGCCAATTGCAGGCGATTACAGGAGAGAGCTGCCGAAGACGGATCCCGGCTATTACTTCCGCCCGCATAAGACGCTGCTGGTGCGTACGGTGGCCGATGGGGGGCGCAGCTTCTATGTATGCGGGAATCATCGGGCGACGTTTCCGGCGCTGTGGCGGGCCGTGAGACAGGAGCAGGCGGGCTGAAAGGCCCGTACAGGCCTGCTCTGGAAATTGTCAGGGTTTACGCGCGGTCACCGTTCGCGACGGGACAAGCCACAGGAAGCTCGTGCCGGAGAGCTGGACGTCCTGAAGGCCGAGGCGCTCCAATTCTCTCGCGTACTCCGGGGTTTTGCCGATGTCGAAAATGACGATGCGGCCGCCGGGCTTCAGCACGCGGGCCATCTCGCTCACTGCTTTGGCCCGCTCATCGCCGCCGTCGATATTGTGAATCGCGAGGCTGGACAGTACGAGGTCGAAGGAGCCGTCGGCGAAGGGCAGCGCGCGGGCATCCGCGTTCTCGATCCGGATGCGCCCCTCGACGCCCTCAGCCTTCGCGTTCTCGCGGAGAGCATCCGCGCTGTTGCCGCTCAGGTCCTCATCGTTCCAGACGTCGACACCGGTCACTTTACCGGCTTTGCCGAGTTTCTTCGCCGCGCCAATGGCCAGCAGGCCGCGCCCGCACCCGACATCCAGCACCGATTCATCGCCGCGCCACGGAATGCCGTCCAGGAGCTTTTTGGCTAACCGCGGCTTCGATACCCGGCTGCTCCAAACCATGACGATTCCAGCTATCAGGAAGGCAAGTCCTGGCCAGCCGAGAGCGTTGAGAATCGCCAGCGCGTGTGAAGGCGCGTTTTCGCGATTCAGGTACCAGATCAGGATTGCAAATACCAGCAGCCATCCGGCCCGCCCGAACATCCGGCGCACCACAACGGGCGCATCGATGCCATAGTCGGCCTTCGTCGCTGCAGCTGCCGCCATAGTTATCCGACCGGCTGCGGCTCAGGCTGAGCCAAAGGGTGCTTGTGTTTGCACTCCGCATTCGGGCACTGCGCCAACGGCCCCGCTTTGAGCCACTTCTCGATCAAATAGGGCGACCCGCAATCCGGGCACTTCTCCGGAATGGGCTTGCCCCAGGCCACGAAGGAGCAGTCCGGATAGCGATTGCACCCATAGAAGGTCTTGCCCCGTTTCGAACGCCGTTCGACGATCTCGCCTTCGGAGCAGTCCGGGCACTTCACCCCGATGGTCTTCTGCTTGACGTACTTGCAGGTCGGGTAATTACTGCAGGCGGTAAACTCGCCGAAGCGCCCGTACTTCATGACCATGTTGCTGCCGCAATTGGGACACTTCTCGTCCAGCGGGACATCGGGCTTCTTCTGTTCGCCGCCGATCCGCTTGGTGGTCTTGCAGTCGGGATATCCCGAACAAGCGTAAAACGTGCCAAACCGGCCCTTTTTGAGCACCATTGGACGGCCGCAGTTCTCGCAATACTCTTCGGCATCCTGCTCGGTGAAGTCGGCCTTATCCACATCCGGCAGATCCACCGTGAGCTCGCGCGTGTTGGTGCACTCGGGATAGCCGGTGCAGGCAATAAAGCTTCCGTGCCGGCCCCACTTGATCACCATGGGCTTGCCGCACTTTTCGCAGTCCTTGCCGGTCGGCTTCTCCATGCGCTTGATGTCCGTCATGGTGCGCTCGGCGTTCTCGAGGTCCTTCTGGAACCTCTCGTAGAACTCGGCCATGGCCCTGCGCCAGTCCATCTTGCCTTCTTCGATCTCGTCCAGCTCCTCTTCCATTCGGGCCGTGTAGTTGACCTCGAACAGATCTCCGAAGCTTTCCAGCAGGAGGTCGGTCACCACCATTCCCAGCTCGGTAGGCGAGAACTTGCCGCCCTCCTTCTTTACGTACTCGCGTTCCTGAATGGTGGACAGAATGGACGCGTATGTTGACGGCCTGCCGACGCCGTCCGCTTCCAGCTCCTTTACCAGCGTCGCCTCGGTGTAACGCGGCGGTGGCTCGGTGAAGTGCTGCTCGGGCTCGATGGAACGGAAGCGGAGCTCTTCGCCTTCGGTCACCTGAGGGAGCCGGCTCTTCAGCTCCTCATCGTCCTCGTCCCGCTGGTCCTTGCCTTCCTCATAAACCTCCAGGAAGCCCTTGAACTTTGGCACGCTGCCGGTGGCGCGGAACAGATACTTTGATCCGTCCTTCCCGTTCGCATTCACTTCTATAGTTGTCTGGTCGAATACCGCCGGCATCATCTGCGAAGCGACAAAGCGCATCCAGATCAGCCGGTAAAGCTTCAGCTCGTCTTCCTGCAGATATTTCGCCACCGCATCCGGAGTACGCTTCGGCGAGGACGGACGAATCGCCTCGTGCGCGCCCTGGGCATCCTTACGGCTCTTATAGAGGTTGGGGGTGTCCGGCCGGAAGTCGGCCCCATACCGCTCGGCGATCAGCTCGCGGACCTCATTCAGCGCCTCCTGCGAGACGTTCACTGAATCGGTACGCATATAGGTGATCAGGCCGACGCTGCCCTCCGCCCCCAGTTCCACGCCCTCGTAAAGGCGCTGCGCGAGCATCATGGTTCGTTTCACGCTGAAGCGCAGCTTGCGCGCCGCTTCCTGCTGCAGGGTGGAGGTGATGAAGGGCGGAACGGGATTCCGCTTTTTCTCGCGCGTGGCCACCGACTGGACGATGTACTTCGCGTCCTGGAGCTGGCTGACGATATTGTCCGACGCGGCCTGGTCGGGGATCTCGATGTTCTCGTTGTCGCGCTTCGCCAGGTGCCCGGTGAGCACTGGCGGCTTTTTCGCGTTCAGGTGAACGTCGATCGTCCAGTACTCGCGCTTCTGGAAGGCGCGGATTTCGCGCTCGCGCTCAACAATCAGCCGCAGCGCCACGGTCTGCACGCGGCCGGCGGAAAGACCACGCCGCACTTTGTCCCACAGCAGCGGAGAGATCTTGTAACCCACCAGGCGATCGAGGATCCGCCGCGCCTGCTGCGCTTCGACCACATGCAGGTTTACGGTCCCGGGCTTCTCGAACGCCTTGCGCACAGCGGCCGCGGTGATCTCATTGAACATCACCCGGTAGATGGCTTTCGCACCCTTCTTGCCGGAGCCGTCCAGTTCTTCCTGGAGGTGATAGCAGATGGCCTCGCCCTCGCGGTCGGGGTCGGCCGCAAGATACACCGAGTCCACGCTCTTGGCAGCCTGGCGGAGCTCCGTGATCAGCTTCTTCTTGCCTTCGATGATTTCGTAGCGCGGTTCGAAGTCGCGCTCCACATCGACTGCCAGGTCCTTTTTGGGGAGATCTTTGATATGCCCGAGCGACGCCTTGACGACGTACTGTTTGCCGAGATACTTACCGATCGTCTTCGCCTTCGTCGGCGATTCGACGATGACGAGTGCTTTTGCCATGTCTTATTTCCGTATGATTACCTACAGTCAAGGGAGATGAGCTGTCGACTGTGAGACTACCACATTCTGCGGCGATATCTTTGATGACCGAACCGGGTTGAAGGATTCCTCGGCCCCGTCCGCCATCATAAAACTCATTGCTTGCAGCCACTTACCATACCTTGACGTAATTTCGTCCGGGGAGTTGCCGGGCCAGCCCGGTCATCTCCAGTTCGAAGAGCGCGGCGATCACTTCGGACGAGGAGCAGGGCTCCATGAGTTCGAAGATCCGGTCCAGGTGGATAGCTTCATCCGCCCGCAGGCGCTGCAGGACATCCCGGGAAGCCTTCGATAACTCCAGCTTCGCTGCCTTATCTTCATCATTGGCCTCTTCCTCGCCGGGCAGGAGCCGCTGGACGCCGGCTGCGATCAGCCGCCGGCGGACCTCTGCCGGAAGCTCAACCACCACGTCGTTCCAATCCTGAACCAGCTTCGCGCCTTCCTTTATGAGTAGATTCGGTCCCCAGCTCATCTTCGACATAATGCTGCCTGGGACGGCGAAAACCTCGCGCTCCTGCTCGGCCGCCATACGGGCGGTTATGGCCGAGCCGCTGTACTGGGCGCCTTCCACCACGAGCACCCCTACGCTCATCCCGCTGATGATCCGATTGCGCACCGGAAAGTTCTGCGGATACGCCGGCGCTCCCATGGGGAACTCGGAAATCAGCAATCCCTTCTCGGCGATCTCGGCCGCCAGCTTGCGATTCTCGGCGGGATAGATATTGTCGACCCCGCAGCCGAACACGGCCACCGTCTTTCCGTCTGCCGCGAGCGCGCTCTTGTGGGCGGTGGTGTCAATGCCACGAGCCATGCCGCTGACGATGGTCAGGCCGGCGCGCGCCAGATCGGCCGAGAGCCGTTCGGCCGCGGCAACGCCATAGGGCGTCGGACGGCGGGTCCCCACCACCCCGAGCAGAATGGACTGCAGCAACTCTACCCGCCCTCGCGCGAACAGCAGCACCGGTGGGTCGAAGACCTCGCGCAGCGCCGCCGGGTAACGCGGATCGGTGAGCGGAATTACCTGGGCCTCGGCAGCGCGGACCTTCTCCTGCTGGCTGATGGCGTCATCGAAGGTGCACCCGCTGGCGATGCTGCGCGCCACGCTGCCGGCGAGCCCGGCGCCCTCCAGCTCTGAGACCGAGGCTCGAAACGCGGCGACCGGCGTCCCAAACTGGCGCACCAACTGGCCCGCTTTGCGCGTACCCAGGCCAGGCACGAGAATCAGGGCCAGCCAGTGCAGTTCCTCTTCCGCAGTCAGCAGGTCGACGGCAGCGCTCATTCCAAAGGGGATGTGCGACCAGCGGCCCCGATTTCTCACCACCAGAAACAACTTCCCGGACAGCGCGTCTTACCGTTAGCGCACACAGGCTCCAAAGCCCGAAGTATGAAAGCCCGCCCGACGAGCGACAAACCGATCCAAATCCTGCTGGTCGAGGACAATCCCGGCGATGTGCGCCTCACCATGGAGGCGCTGAAGGACACCGGATTCCCGGCGCAGGTAAGCATCGCCAGGGACGGAGTGGAGGCGATGGATTTCCTGCTGCGGCGCAATGGGCATGGGGACGCGCCGGCGCCCGATCTGATTCTTCTGGATTTGAATCTGCCGCGCAAGAACGGCCGGGAGTTGCTTGTGGAAATCAAGGAGATGCCCGAGTTGCGCCGCATACCGGTGATGATCCTGTCCACGTCCCGCTCCGAGGCGGATATCGCCTTCTCTTACGACCACCACGCCAATTGCTACATCCACAAACCGATGGAGTTCGAAAGCTACTTTGACGTAGTGCAGTCGATCGAACGCTTCTGGTGCGGCATCGCCTCGTTGCCTGGCCGTTCCGCCGCACGCCGCGCCGCCAGTTGATCGGCGCGACGTTAGCCTGCCGCGGCACCCGGTAATCTGTGCGAAGATGATAAGCCGATGCTGTTCCCTGCCCGGCTGAAGGAGCGCGCCTGATGGGCATGCCAGCGGCGCGCATGGGTGACCTGACCGCGCACGGCGGTACGATCGTGCTGGGATACCCGACCGTGCTCATCGAAGGCATGCCGGCGGCGCGCGTAACCGACATGCATGTGTGTCCGATGGTTACGGGCGTGGTGCCGCACGTGGGCGGTCCAATTTTGCCGCCGTGCGCCATTACGGTATTGACCGGAGGCCTGCCCCAGGCGCGGGTCACGGATATGGCCGTCTGCGTCGGGCCTCCGGACGTGATCGTGATAGGCGCGTTCACTGTGCTGGTGGGCTAGCGCGCGGAGGCGTTCAAAATGAGTAATCTTGCGATTCTGGGCGGAACTCCCGTGCGCCGGGTAGCCTTTCAGCCCTGGCCGCAATACCGGACGAGCGATGCGGACCGTCTGCAGCAGGTGCTGGAGAGCCGCCACTGGGGCGGGTTCCCGGTTCCCAGCCGCTATGCGGGTGAGTTTGCGGAGCGGTTCGCAGCCCTCCAGGGGGCGCGCTACGGCCTGTGTGTCGCGAATGGGACCATCGCTCTGGTCATTGCGCTGCAGGCCGCCGGCGTCCGCTTCGGGGACGAGGTGATCGTGCCGGCCTATACCTGGGACGGCACCGCCATCGCCGTGCTCATGGCCGGTGCGATTCCGATATTCGCCGACGTCGATCCGGATACCTACTGCCTGGATCCGAAGTCGGTGGAGCGCGCCATCACCCCGCGCACGCGCGCGATCATGCCGGTGCATCTGGCCATGCGCTTCGCCGACATGGATGCGCTGGCGGACCTGGCTCAGCAGCACAATCTGAAAGTGATCGAGGATTGCGCCCACGCCCACGGCGGCAGCTACAAGGGCCGTGGCGCCGGCTCGATGGGCGATCTGGGCGCGTTCAGCTTTCAGGAGAGCAAAATCATGACCGCGGGCGAAGGCGGAATGGTGATCACGTCAAGCCTGCAGTATTACGAGCACCTGCAGTCCACCGTGAACTGCGGGCGCGCCAGCCTGACCGACAAGTATCATCAGCGCGTGCTGGGGGGAAATTACCGGATGACGGAATTTCAGGCGGCGATGCTGGTGGGCCAGCTGGAAATGCTGCCGGAATTCGCGCGCAGGCGGGCCGACGCCGCGGCGCGGCTGAGCCGTGAACTGGAGGGGATCGATTCGGTGCGGCCGCTGCCGCCGCAGGACGAGATCACCCAGGACACCATTTATTGCTACCTCTTTCAGTACCGGCCGGAAGTGCCGCGCGTAAGCCGTGATTTGTTCGTGGCGGCGCTCGATGCGGAAGGAATTCCCTGTGACGGGCGGTTTTATGAGCCCGTATATCGCAGCGATTTATTCTACGCGACGCCCGAAAATTCGCCGCAGCTGACCGTGGGCCGTGAAGCGCCGGTGGATTATTCCGCCGTGCAGTGTACCGTGTCGGAGCGAGCCGCTTACGAGGAGGCTGTCTGGCTGCCGCAGTTTCTGCTGATCGGCGGCGATCGTGATGTCGACGACATCATCGAAGCCGTGGCCAAGGTCTCCGCTGGCCTCGATGAACTGGCTTCCGCCGACCCCTCCCTCGCCGGTGTGAAGGCCATGGGCCGGGCGCAACGGGCGCGGCACGAGCGACAGAAGAATTATTAAGCGCCGCCGGGGAGAACGAAAGCGGGCCCGGGAGGCATCCCTTTAGCCATTACAGGCCCGCAAGTGCATCAAGTTACGGGAGGAACATCGGAGGTGCAGGAACAAGCATAAACGGAAAGTACTGGTTCTGTTTCGGCGCAAGTGGGGAGGGCTGATCCCGGATTTCTCCGAGAGCCACACCCAACCTAACACCGCGGCGCTCTCCCGGGCTCGCGCCGGATGCAGAATCACCGATTGCGCCAGCAGGGTGGACGCTTTTCGAGGAATGCAGCGATGCCTTCCTGCGCGTCGTCGGCCAGCCCGTTCACGGTCATGACCTGTTTGGCGTACTCGTATGCTTGGGGCTGCGGAAGGTCGATTTGACGGTAGAAGGCCTGCTTGCCGGTTCCGACGGTATAGCCGCTGGCCCAGGCAATTCGCTCGGCAAGCGCTCGCGTTTCGGAATCGAGGGAATCAGCCGGCACGGCGCGGTTAACAAGCCCCCATTCTGCGGCAGTGCGAGCTTCGATTGAATTTCCAGTGAGCAGCATCTCCATTGCGCGTTTACGGCCGATGGCGCGTGTGAGGGCCACCATCGGCGTGGTGCAGAACAGGCCGATGCGTACGCCCGGTGTCGCGAACGTGGCGCCCTCGGCGGCAATTGCCAGGTCGCAGGAGGCGACGAGCTGGCAGCCAGCCGCCGTCGCCATGCCCTGCACGCGGGCAATCACCGGCTGCGGAACGCGCTGAATGGTTTCCATCAGCCTGGTGCAGACATCGAAAATGCGGGCCTGCTCATCCAGGCCGGCGCCGCGCAATTCCGAAAGATCATGGCCCGAACAGAATACGGATCCGGCGGCGGCGAGGATTACGGCACGAATCTCCGTGCGCGCCGCGGTTCGCTCCAGCTCGGCGATGAGATCGCGCATGAGCGCAAGCGACAGCGCGTTGCGGCGCTCGGGACGGTTCAGGGTGATGGTTGCGATGGCTGAATCGCAGGCCGTGAGCAGATGGTCCGCGGCGGCGGAGATCATGAGGAAACTCCTCCTGAACTCAGGTTAACTGCTGGAGATGTTGCATGCGCGCCAGCTCTGCGAGATCGAGTTTACCGGTGTAAATGGCCATGCCCAGCGCTGCGTTCACGCCCATCCGCTGGAGCTCTCGGATTTCATCAAGGGTGGTAATGCCGCCCGCGGCGGTCACTTCCAGCGACGTGCGGGCGCGGAGCCGCCGAAACCACTCCAGATCGGTGCCCTCCATCATGCCTTCTTTGTCCACGTAGGTGCACAGGAATCCGGAGCAGCGGGACTCGAAGCGCTGGAGCACCTGCTCGGCTGTGAAGTCGGTCGCCTCCCGCCAGCCTTTGACCACGATACGGCCGCCTTTCGAATCGAGGGCGACGATGACCCGCTCCCGGCCCACCGCAGCGACTATTTCGTCCAGCGCGGGCGTAAATGCGGCAGTGCCGACGATCACCCGCCAGGCGCCCTGGTCGATCAGCGCGCGCGCGCGTTCCGCCGATCGCACGCCGCCGCCAACGCGGCACTTTGCGCGGGAAGCGAGCAGGGCGACGAGATCGTCGTTGGCGCCGTTGCCGATGGCGGCGTCGAGGTCGATCACCTGGATCTCGGGGAACCCGGCGAAGCGCTCGAGCATCGCCACGGGCGCGTCGCCTTCAAGCGCCTTCTCGCGGCCCTGCACGAGTTGCACCACCTTGCCCCCCATCAGGTCGATGCAGGGAATGATCACGTCGCGGGCCTCACGGGAACGTCGCACGCCCGCAGGTAGCTCTTGAGATCGCTCACTGTGTACGTGCCGTAATGGAATATGGACGCGGCCAGGGCGGCGTCGGCGCAGCCTTCCGTGAGTACGCGGCTGAAGTGCTCAGGTTTGCCGGCGCCTCCGGAGGCAATAACAGGAATATGCGTCGCGTGCGAGACGGCCGCGGTAAGCGCACAATCGAAACCGGTTTGCACGCCGTCCGTATCCATGGAGGTCAGCAGGATCTCGCCCGCGCCGAGCGCCTCGCCGTCGCGGGCCCATTGGATGGCATCGATGCCTTCATCATCGCGACCGCCGCGCGTGTACACGTTCCACCCGCCCGAACCGTTGGCGCGCGCATCGATGGCCAGCACTACAGCCTGCGCGCCGAACTCTTCGCTCAGCTCCCGAATCAACTCCGGTCGGCGCACCGCTGCGGTGTTCACGCTCACCTTGTCCGCCCCGGACATCAGGATTTCTCGCGCGTCCGCAACCGACCGGATGCCGCCGCCCACGGTAAGCGGGATAAATACCCGGCGCGCGGTGCGGGCCACAACGTCGGCCATGATGTGGCGCGCGTCGCTGGAGGCGGTGATATCAAGAAAGACCAGTTCGTCGGCGCCCTGGTCGTTATAGCGCCCGGCGAGTTCGACCGGGTCACCGGCATCGCGCAGCTTGACGAAATTAACGCCCTTCACCACCCGGCCGGCGGTCACGTCGAGACAGGGGATAATGCGTTTCGCGAGCACTATAACTCCACGAAATTGCGAACCACCTGCAGGCCGAGCGGGCCCGACTTCTCGGGATGGAACTGCACGCCGAAGACATTACCGCGCTCGAGCACCGCCGTGTACGGAATCGTGTAAGTGCAGGTGGCCGCGGTCGCGTCAACCACTGGCGCGTAGTAACTGTGCGCGAAGTAAACGTAGGGGTCTCGCGGCAGGCCGCGCGTGAGCCTGGCGCCGTTGCGGACCTCCAGGCTGTCCCAGCCCATGTGCGGCACGCGAGCGTCAATATCGAAGCGGCGAACCATGCCGGGGAACAGCCCCAATCCGGGCTGGCCAGGCGCTTCCTCGCTGGATTCGAACAGAGCCTGAAGGCCGAGGCAGATTCCGAGAAAAGGGGCGCCTGCGTTGATGCGGTCCAGCAGCGCCTCGCGTACCCCGAGCGCTTCGAGCGAGCGCGTCAGGTGGCCAAAATGGCCCACACCGGGGAGGATCAACTTCGTGGCGGCGAGCACGCCGGCTGCATCGCGAACCAGCGTGTATTCGCCGCCGATCTCTGCCAGCGTGTTCTGCACCGACCTCAGATTGCCCGCGCCGTAGTCGAAAATCGTAATCACAGCAATCCCTTCGTCGACGGCAACTGATCTTTCAGCCGGTCATCCGTCGAGCAGGCATAGCGCAGCGCCCGCGCGAAGCACTTGAAGATGGCCTCGATCTTATGGTGGCTCGAACGGCCGTACATCACTTTCGCATGCAGGTTCGCGCCCGCGTGGTTCACGAAGCCGCCGAAGAAATCCTCCACTAACTCGGTTTGTAAGTCGCCTACAAGGCGAACACGGACCAGGTCTTTGTAGACCAGCGCGGGGCGGCCGCCGAGGTCGAGCGCAACCAGGGCGAGGCTTTCGTCCATAGTCTGGATGAAATACCCGGCGCGGTTGATGCCGCGGCGGTCGCCCAGCGCCTGTGAGAAGAGCTGGCCAAGCACGATGCCGGCGTCTTCGACAGTGTGGTGCTGGTCGACATCCAGATCGCCCTTCGCCTGCAGCTTCAAATCGAATGCGCCGTGCTTACTGAAGAGCTCGAGCATGTGGTCGAAGAAGCGAATACCCGTGGAGATTTCGTATGTGCCCGAGCCGTCGATGTTCAGCTCGCCGCGGATCTGCGTCTCTTTCGTGTTTCGCTCTATCGACGCGGTGCGCAAAGCACCTCCTCGAGATCGTTGATGTTATCCAGCACCGCGACAGCGCCTTCGGATTCCAGCAGGGCTGCCAGCTTGTCGCGGCCGGGATTCTCGTGGCCGGCTATGCCGATAAATGAGACCCCGGCGGCCCGCGCCGCGCGCGCGTCATCGACGGTGTCTCCGATGTACAGCAGCTCCTGTCCGGGGTGTCGCGCGGCGATCTTCAGCAGGCCCTCGGGATGCGGCTTGTCGTGCTCGAGATCATCCACGGTCACCAGAAAGAAATGGCGCCGGAAGCCCTCGCGGTCGAGCGTAGTGGTGGCTTCCAGCATGTTGCGGCCGGTGAAGATGGCCAGACTGTAGTTCGCGGCGAGGCGCTCCAGGAAGCCGGGCTTCGGCAGCCAGCGCTCGCGGTTGATCAGGCCCTCTTCAAAGAACAGGTGATTGAAGTAATCGACGATTTCCTGATAGCCGACCTCCACCCCTTCTTTCGTGCAGTGCGTGTGGCAGATCAGCCAGTCATTATTGAAGCCGCCGCGGTTCTTGTATTCCTGGATCTCCTCGCGCGAAATACGCTTACCGGTGAAGTGCTCGATGGTCTGTGCGACGGTCTCGCGATAGGACTCGCTGACGTCGAGCAGAACGCCGTCCATATCGAAGACGATGACACCCGGGTTGACGCTCACCATATCGATTTCAGCTCCTCGATGAATCGGCGGATCTGGTCGCGCGTTCCGCAGGTGACGCGGACACAGCCGGCGATCTCGTAGCTGCGGTCGCGAACGAGAACGCCGCGGCGCCGCAGTTCATCGCGGATGGGGATGGCGCGATCGCCGGCGCGGAAGAGCACGAAGTTCGCCTGGCTCGGATAATATTCGATGCCCATTTGTTCGAATTCGAAATACAACAGCTCGCGGGCGGCCAGAACTTCGGTGACGTATTTGCGGATGTACGCGGTGTCGCGAATCGCGGCGCGGGCGGCGAGCGCAGCTATGCTGTTCACGCTGTACGGGGACTGCGCTTTGTGCAGAAACTCGGTATTACCGGACTGCGAGAACAGGCAGCCGAGACGCATGGCGGCCATGCCATACACTTTGGAGAACGTTCGGCTGACGAACAGGTTTGGGTAGTCGTTCAGCAGCGGCAGCGCGGTCACGCCGCAGAACTCGTAGTACGCCTCGTCGACGAGGACGGCGGCGTTCGTGGCGCGGTCGAGTATGGATTCGATTACGGCGCGCGTCGTACCCGTACCGGTTGGGTTATTCGGGTTTGCGATAAGGACGGCGCGAGTGTTCTCGTTAATAGCTCCGAGTAACTCATCTACCGGAAAGGCGAGCTTCTCCGGTAAGTACGGAATTTCACGAACGCGCGCGCCCGCTACTTCGGCATAGAAGCGATACATCGCGTACGACGGCGCCAGCACGATCACCTCGTCGTTGTCATCAACGTAGGTATTGATCAGCACCTGAATGGCTTCGTCGGTACCGTTGGTCATGACGAACTCGTCCGCATCCACGTTGAAGAACGCGGCGAGGTCACGTTTCGCGGCGCTGTATTCCGGGTAGACGGCCAGACCCGCGGAGCTGAGCTGCTCTTTCAGGAAGTCGATCACCGCGGGCGAGGCGCCAACGGTATTTTCGTTGAAATCCAGGCGGAGCTTGTCAGCGCGGCCCGATGTGGGTGGCGAGTAGGGGGCCATGCGCAGGACAGCTTCGCGCGGTTCGAGCACGCCCGGCGGAAGGTTCGTGCGCCGTTTAGCCAACGCGCACCTCCACACTGCGCGCGTGGGCTTCCAGACCTTCGGCTCTGGCCAGGGTGGTGATCGCCGGCGCTAAGTGCGCCAGGGCCTCCAGAGTAAGTTGCTGCACCGATATTACTTTCACAAAGTCCGCCGCGGACAGGCCGCCGCGCAGGCGCGCAATTCCGCTGGTTGGAAGGCAGTGATTCGGGCCGGTGACGTAGTCGCCGGCGGCCTCGGGGCTGGTCGCTCCCACGAAGACGCTGCCCGCGTTTTCAATGCCGCCGAGGAGGGCCGCATCGTGGATTGCCAGATGCTCGGGCGCGAGGCGGTTGGACACTTCCACGGCCTCGTCCGGCGATGAGACCAGTACAACGGCGCTGTTGGCGCGAATCGCTCCGAGAGCGGTTGTCGCCGTGGGCAGAGATTCCAGCTGCCGGTCGACCTCGAGCGCGACCTGCTGCGCCAGTTCGCGCGATGTTGTCAGCAGGAGCGACGAAGCTTCCGTATCGTGTTCGGCCTGGGCCAGCATATCGGCGGCTATCCATGCGGGATTGCCTTCCTCGGCGATAATCACGATCTCGGTAGGACCCGCCACGAAGTCGATCCCCACCTCACCCGCGAGCAGCTTCTTCGCGGCTGCAACGTAAATGTTCCCCGGACCGACAATGCGGTCCACCTTCGGTACGCTCTCCGTGCCAAAGGCGAAAGCCGCGATGGCCTGCGCGCCGCCGATACGAAACACATGAGGCACGTCCAGCCATCGCGCCGCGCCGAGAATCTCCACGCTGGGATGCGGCGATGCGACGCAAATAGTCTT
>Ga0209810_1002479_pt1 | contig 22015 bp, 28 predicted proteins | sample Coa_R1_7_FD_187159 | JGI IMG/M metagenome (GOLD analysis project Ga0209810, IMG submission 187159) | Surface soil microbial communities from Centralia Pennsylvania, which are recovering from an underground coalmine fire - Coalmine... | ecosystem: Environmental > Terrestrial > Soil > Unclassified... | reverse complement strand
GCCGAACAGCCGCGCCGCATACGCCACTGACTGCCCGTGATTGCCTGTCGAGGCGGAAATCACGCCGCGCCGCCGCTCGTCCTCGCTAAGTTGTGAAACGAGGTTGATTGCGCCCCGCACCTTGAACACGCCGACCGGCTGATAGTTCTCGTGCTTGATGAACACCTTCGTGCCGATCAACGCATTGATCGCCGGGTAGGTATGCAGCGGCGTGCGTGGCAAGTAGGATCGGATCCGCTTCTGGGCGACCAACACGTCGGCAAACGTCGGAAAGGTCATGGAGAACTCCTGTTGCAAACGGGGAGCGTTTTACGTGTATGGAATGGTTGTCTCCTCGACACAACAAGTATACCGCCGATCTTCTTCCGGATAACGAGCAGCCGCTCCGGTATAATGTTCTCAATTAGACAAGAAGGGAACTGGCGAGTAATACCAATGGAAGACAGTGAAGAGGCAAGAAAACTGGATTATGAGGCCGCTCCTCTGCTCGTGCGCGGCGATTACGAACAGGCCGAAAAACTGTTTCGACAAGCGATGTCGCTACGCGAGAATACGTTTGGCAAAGACCATCCCTCCATAGCCAGGAGCCTTTGCAACCTTGCAGAGGTTCGACGCACACAAGGACGACCCGCAGAAGAGGAAGTCTTATACGAACAGGCTTTTCAACTACAAGAACATGCCTATCCTCAAGGGCACCCTTACACAGCGCATATCTTGACGAGGTTAGGACATATCTATTGGAAGGATGATCGCATGGACGTAGCAGAAAGTATGTTGGGGCGCGCTCTGGAAATCAGGCGACAGTATCTTGGAGCCGACCACCATCAAACGGCTGCCTCGGCTCGTCATCTTGCCATGTTCTATCTTTCTCAAGGGCGGCAAAGCGAGGCGGACGCACTGCTGGCTCAATCACAGTATATCGTCAGGAATATGATGGCTCCCGTCTTTACCATACTGACACGACAAATGGCGGAGTTATCGCAAAAGTTGATGGCAGCGCCCGATGCAGATGTCGAACAACTAACCCAGGCCGAACCAGCCATTTTACGGTCCATCAAACGGACACAAGATCTTGTTGGCCCTAATGATCCTGTCATTGCAGCCATTCTCGACCACTACGCCGTGATTCTGCGTAGGCTGGGACGTGACCAGGAGGCCGAGGTACAGGAGGCGTGTGCGAGAGCCATACGAGAAAAGAATAGTAACGGCTAATCGAGTGAGTAAGAAGCGGGTGAGAGAAACCTCACCCGCTATCGACTGTTAAGCGTCAGCCCCATCTCTCCCACCCAATGGCGCAGGATTCGCTTCTCCTCGTCGGTCGGCATGCGGTTCAGCAGGCCCCGCGCCTGAACCACCGCCCGCTGGCTGTTCACCTCGATGGTGATGCGCGTCTGATCCAGCGACCGGTCCCAAATGATCCGGCCGTCGTCGGTGCAGCCTGCAGCGATCTTACGGTAGGCGCGTAGAGAGAAGATGGCCGACCGGCCTGTCATACACCAGTGAACGTAGGAGTAGACGCAGTGCCGCTGCTTTCTCCCTTCGTTCAGCAGCTCCCGGTTGTTGCGAATCTCGCCAACGATCCAGATCCGGTCGCGCTCCTCCAGCTCCCAATCCGGCAGGCCCAGTCCCTTCCACTCGACGCTCTGACCCAGCTTCGCCTTCTGCATCTGCGCCTGCCACTCGTTGGTCAGCTTGATCACCGAAGAGATCGTGCGCCCTTTCAAGCGAAAGTCCCGATCGTGGCGCAGTTTCCAGGCGATGAAGTCGGTGATTTCGCCGAAAGTCACCTTGTCCATATCCTGGTAATAGCGCGCATAGAAAAGGACCACTTCCGCCAATCGCCCGTGGGGATCATCGAAGAAGTAGTGGCTGAAGACTCTCTCGATGAGTTTTTCGGTCAGGCTGACAGGCAGGCCGGCCACCCGCATCTTGGCCCACCAGACGTTCTCATGGATGTGGTGGCCGGCGGGAGCAGAGAGAAAGGCGAACGCCTCCCGGCTGGTCATAAAGCCCTTCACGAACTTCGAGAAGCTGCCTCCCTGCGCCAGCGTCACAAACCACTGCCGGTACATCTCGTGCATGCACTTGAACGGGTCCTCGCTTGCGGTCAGGCACGCCTGGTAGAGAAAGGCCGGCACGGGATAACGAACGAACAGGTGGTTCAACAGCCCGATAAGTTGCTTCTCCAGATTATGCGATCGGGGCACGTAGGCGTCGATAGGCCGCAGCGTATGCCCCTCGATACTGCACAGGTTCAGGAGCATCAGCAATTCCCCCAGCGACTTTTTCTTCTGCTTCTTCTCGCGCTTGACGTTTTCCAGAACCTTGCCGCGATCCTTAAGCGCTCGCAGGATTCGCTGCTCGCGCTGCTGTTCCAGCTCCTTCCGTTCCTTGAGCGTGCGCGCATTGAACTGGCGCATAGGCCTGCTCGCTTTCGTTTCTTTGATAGAGTAAAGGCATTTCTCAGATTCTCTGTCGCTCTACAATCAAGGATTGCTAAACGTGCAAGATAGTTGCAGTCGCGTTCCCGAAGGCTGGCCCAATGCGCATTTTCCAGATCGGCAGAAGCGGTGTGCGCGGCAAGTATAGGCGGATCCGTTTCTGGGCGGCCGGTACGTCTCGAAACGTCGGGAAGATAATAAAGAAAACTCCTGTTACAAACGGAGAGCGTTTTATGGGTCTGGAACGCGTTGTCCCTCGACACAAGAAGTATACCGCCGATCTTCTTCCGGATAACGGGCAGCCGCTGAAGGTATAATGTAGCTCACCTTTCTACCCAAAAGCACGCTCAAGGAGAAGAGATATGGAATGCCCCAAGTGCCAATCCGTTGATGTGAGAAAAGACGTGCCTGCCATCGGCAAAGCGAATACTTGCCAGAATTGCGGATGGCTTGAAGTGACTTCTGTGACTGTCGAGCCTGGCATGAATACCTATGAACGCATGAAGCGGGCGGAAATACAAAAGCAAGCGCATACCTCAAGCACAGACTCAACCCTGCATACCTGCTTTATGTGCGGTAAAAGCCGTATTCAAATCGAAAGTGCAGGCCTCAAACTGATATTAGGCGTCTACGGAGGAATCTGTTTGGGCTGTATCAGGTTATGCCAGGAAGTCATGGAGAAAGAAGGAGTAAAGACGCCATAGGAAATAATCCACTCCCATACCTTAGAAGGAGCGGATGAGAAGGACCTCTCCGCTACCGGCTGTTAATCGCCAGTCGAAGCTTGGGATAGTTCGGATGGGTGCTCGCACAGGCAAACGAAGGAGAAAAAGCATGGCGTTATGCCGGTATACGACCTATATGTCGCAAGTGGGTTGGCAGAGGCATTGGGGCTGGATGGCCGCAGAACGAGTCTATGCGCTCGACGATCAGGAGGTCCATCGAGTCCTGACCACGCCGCCACCGGAGGGATTGGCTGCGCTGGGCACAGGCGTTTCCCCGTCGGACTCGCTGGCGCTGACCGAACTGGATAGGACGCCGGACCGCAACGGGCATCCCTGCCTGATCGCGCCGATCATGATGGGGCAGGAGGTATGGGCGGCGGGCGTTACCTACGAGAGCAGCAAGCTGGCGCGGATGAGCGAATCGGAGGCCGGTGGCGACTTCTATGCGAAGGTCTATACGGCGCAACGCCCCGAGCTCTTCTTCAAGGCCACGCCCAATCGCGTGGTCGGCCCCAATGACGCCGTGCGCATTCGCGCCGACTCGGCCTGGAATGTGCCGGAACCGGAACTGGCCGCGCTGATCGCTGCCAGCGGCCAGCTTCTGGGCTATACCATCGGCAACGACATGTCCTCGCGCGACATTGAGGGCGAAAACCCGCTCTATCTGCCGCAGGCCAAAGTCTACCGCGCCTCCTGCGCCCTCGGCCCGTGGATTGTCCCGGCAGAACAGGTCGATGCGCAGAACCTGGCGATTCGCCTGACGATCGCGCGCGGCGACAAGAACGCCTTTACCGGCGAAACGAGCACGGCGCGCATGCGGCGCACGGTGGCCGAGATCGTTCCCTGGCTGCTGCGCGAGAACGACTTTCCGCACGGTGTCCTGCTGCTGACCGGGACCGGCATCGTCCCGCCGGACGATTTTACCCTCCAGCCTGGCGACCAGATCGCCATCGAGATCGAACACCTGGGCACGCTGCGCAACGTGGTGTCGGCGTAGAGCCTCTTATCCGTTCCAGCACGACACCGGTCTGCCGGTCGCGGCGGATTCATTGGCCGCAATGCAGGTCGCCGCCGACTTCAATCCTTCGCGATAGTCGCAACGAATGAGGGAGCGATCGCCGGTTTGCACGGCGGCTATGAACGCCTGGTCGATGCTGGGAACCGGCTCCGGCAGGGGACCGATCTCCGCCGCGCCTTCAGGAACGACGCGCACCGCATTCCCCACTTCGAGCCGCATGTCCTTCAGGATCACGTGCAGGTCCATAAGGCCGCCGCCCTGGTTCAGCGCGCAACTGGTCGAGAGGTAGCCCACCGCGCCGCTGGCGAACTCCAACACGGCCACCTGCACGTCCGGGACCGTCACGTTAGGAAGATCTCGGGTCGCCCGCTGCGCGTAGCGCGCGCAGACCTCTTTGACGTCGCCGGCGAGCCAGCGCATGGCGTCGAGCTGGTGGGTCGCCATCTCCAGCAACTGCCCGCCGGATTTCGCGAAGACGCGCCACCAGTGATTCTCGTTGCCAGGGATATTCCCCCAGCGGTTGGCACAGATCATGGCGACCTCCCGGCCGGTCAGAAATGTCCGGACGGCCTGCGTCGACGGCATGTAGCGAAACTGGTAGCCCACACAGGACAGGACCCCCGCCTTGTCGATGGCTTCCAGAATCGGCAGGCCGGTCTCCAGATGCATCACGACCGGCTTTTCCACAAAGAGGTGGACGCCCTTCTGGGCGGCCCGTATCTCGGCGTCGCTATGCGCATCCGGCGGCACGCAAACATAGAGGGCGTCCATCTCCACTTCGTCGAGCATCCGGCGGTAATCGGTGTAGACCTGCCCGCCATACTTCTCGGCGGCCGAGACGGCCCGCTCTTCGATCAGATCACACAGGCCAACGATCTCTACGCCCTCGATCTCCGCCAGGCGGCTCAGATGGTAGTTGGCGATCCCACCCACTCCCACAAAGGCGGCCCTGGTTTTCACTTGCATGATGTCTCTCCTCTTCACGTCGATATGCCAGGCATTGAAAGGCGCCCGGTCGGGTTCTTCTATGAGTCGAGCAGCCTGCGCACCATGACGAGCTGTCCCAGATGATAGGAAGCGTGATCGGCGGCAAGCAGGGCTTCGCGCAGAAGAGTCTGGCCTGCTCCCCAGGGAAAGGGCGCGAACAGATCCTTCTTCGGGTCCAGGACAAGCGCTTCGAGCGCTTTCCGATCGGCCAGGAAGGCGTTGATCGTGCTGTCCCAGCCCCTGACGTCAGGAGGCGCTGGCGTCGCCGGCCAGTAGTCCTGGGGCCAGTTCAATTCCACGTAGGTCCCGTTCTCATTGCGGCTGAAATCCAGGATGTCGCGCAGCGCGATGCGTAGATGCTCCAGGATTTGCCAGGCGCTGTACTCTGCGCCGGGTGGAACGACATATCTCTGGTCCGCCGAAAATTCGGCGACGATGTCCGAGAATGTGTCGTACGCCTGGCCGCCCTCCAGCAGCCGGACGACATGTTCCCGCAGCGAATGCAGGTTCTCCATACTTCCTCCTTCGCAAGCCTGGCGCCGCTCGGCGTATCGGCTTGCCCTCTCCCTGTACGCTCGCAGCAACCCTTAGTTCGTTCCCTCGTCTCCCGCCTCCTGCAGAAACTGATCCCGCTGCTGGGGGTTCCCAACTACTTCGCGACCGCCGGCAACGGCTGGCAGCGCCTCTTCTATACCCTCGATTCTCCGCTGGCTCGTTCCGTTCGATCCGTCCGGCGGCTCCAAGCAGACCGTCTCTACCCGCTTTTTCGAGAAGCTGCGCTACGGCGGCATGAAGCTGTATGTCCGGGCGCGTCCTTTCTTCCTGGGCATGGTCCTGGGCGAGTTCACGCTGGCCGTCCTCTGGACCCTGCCCTCGCTCTTCTACAACATCCCCATCCCTTCTTCCCCTGGCCTTAGCTCAAATCCACATCCCCATTGCTCACCATCCTTGAAGAGCGATAGGGCTATGCTACAATAGAGGATGAGGAGCTTCCGGCGTGGCTTATTCTATGTACTTCTTTCAGACGGCTCGCGGCGAGAGAGAAGTACGCACTTTTCTGCGGGCCTTACCGCCTAGGCACCGGGCTAAATGTGTGGATTACCTGGAGCGGGTTCGGCAGCATGGTACCCGGCTGCCAGCCAACATCATCAAGCATCTGGAACAAGGGTTGTGGGAAGTCAGACCGGAATACGGCGGTATCGAATACCGCTTCTTCTTTATCCAGTAGTGGAGATAAAATCGGCGTGGTTTCCGCCATCGTCAAGAAAAGGCAAAAGGTAGAGCGCAACGTCATTGAGCGCGCTTTAAGACTTGCCGGTGAGATGCGCCGTCAATGGCAGGAGCAAGAAGATGGAAAGTCCGCGTGAGTATCAGGAGATAAAACAGCAGATCCGCAAGGAAACGGACGCGGAGATCGCTTTCGGAGAGTTTTTGGAGCGCTCCGGGGTGGATTGCGATGCCTTCATGCAGCAGTGGCGGATCAACCAGAGCCAGTTCAATGCCATCAGTCACTATCTATTCGGGTTGACCGACGACCTTTCCATGCTGCCACCTGCCCTGGCAGCCATGCTCAAGGCAAGCCGCCAGTTATCTATTAAATCGGCTGCGGCATGAATAGCCTATCCGAGAACCATGCCATGACCGATCAACGCGCCAGAGCCATCCGCTTCCGCCAACTGCATCACGATTCCGCCATCCTCGTCCTGCCCAATGCCTGGGACGCGGCCAGCGCCCGCATCTTCGAGGCAGTGGGCTTTCCTGCCGTCGCCACGACCAGCGGAGGGGTCGCCAACTCCCTGGGTTATCCCGATGGACAGCACATTCCGCGCGAGGAGATGCTCTTTATGGTCCGCCGTATCGCCCGGACGGTCCACATCCCGGTCACCGCCGACATCGAATCCGGATTCGGCGCGACCGTGGAGGCCGTCGTGGAGACGGTGCGTGCCGTAATCGAAGCGGGAGCGGTAGGGATCAATCTAGAAGACAGCGTCCGGAGCGAAGAGAAGCACCTGCTGCCCATTCCCGATCAGGTCGAGCGGATTCGAGCCTTACGCGCGCTTGGCGAGGAGATGGGTGTGCCGCTGGTCATTAATGCCCGCACGGACGCCTACCTCGTTCCAATGGAGCCGGACGCCCGCTTCGAGGTGGCCGTCGAGCGCGCCAACGCCTATCTGGCCGCCGGAGCCGACTGCGCCTTTCCTATTCTGGTCACCGACGCCGATACGATACGCCGGCTCGTCGAGGCCATCCCTGGCCCGATCAACGTCCTGGCGCTGCCGGGCGTGCCTGCCGTGAGCGACCTGGAGCGGCTCGGCGTCAAGCGCGTCAGCATGGGCGCAGGGCCGTGCCGGGCGACAATGGGTCTGACACGAAGGATAGCCGAGGAGCTGAGAGAGCGCGGTACCTACCGCGCCTTCCTGGAGGGCGCGATGCCTTCTGGAGAAGCCAATGGGCTGTTCCTACAACGGGGATCGTGACAGCCCGACAAAGAAAGCCTTTTTGACCCCGAGGCGTTTTCTAGAACCTGTCCGAAAACTCGGTCTCCTTATGAGGAAACGGGCTGCCTAGCATCAGCGACTTGCCCAGGATCTGCTCCCTTTCAGCATCCTTATCTCGACCCCATTGCCCCTCCGCACGATCATGCGCTCGCGGCGGCAGCCTCCCTTTCCGGCTGACCGGCGTATACCTCAGCCAGGTTGCCCGAAGCGGTAGGTTGGAGGGATCCGAGGGGCCGGGTGCCGTGAACCAGCAGACCGGCGCGGCCCAACGACTGGCCGGCAACCTGCCGGTTGAGCGGGTCGCGATACCCGATGCGTACCAGCCGTCGCCAGCGGTCCGTCCGGTTGATCTCCGAGCCGTGGACCGTGTAGATGCTGAAGGCCACCACGTCGCCGGCCTCTGCCGGGCAGGCGACCGTATCTGCCAGGCGATAGCGATCCGTGGGCAGGTGCGGGCTGCAGGGAGATCCGTCGGGCATCGTCAGGACATGGTCCAGGTGGCCCTGCGTGTGGCTGCCGGGCAGGAACCGCAGGCAGCCGTTCTCCAAAGTGGCGTCATCCACGTGGACGAGAGCGTCGATATAACCAAAGCCTTCGTGCCGATAGAACGGCGAGTCCTGATGCATGGGGAACGGCATCCCGGTCTCCGGCGGCTTGAGATGCAGCGTGGTGTGGTGCAGCTCCACGTTGGGCGTTCCCAGGAGCTCCGCCATCGCCTCCGCCAGTCGAGGGTTCGCAACCGCCCGACACCAGGCCTGGGAGTAGAAGTGGAGATCGTGAAGGTGGGTGAGCTGGGACTTCTTCTCCGTATCCGGGTCCATATACACCTGCCGCCACGGTCCGGTCCAACCCATATTCGTGATGGCCCACTCCTGGATTAGCCGGTCCAGTTCCTCGCTCATCTGCCGGATCTCGGCCGGTGTAAAGACCTTCGGGATCCGAAGGTATCCGTTCTCCTTAAAGAAGTCGATCTGCTGCTCAGAGAGCATTATCCTCACCTCCGTTTCGGTATGGGCCAGCTTTTCGAATGGGACCGAAGAATAGTCTACCTTGTTGCAGTGCGGGATGGAAAGGGTGTCCTGCCAACAGGAACGGTCACCTTCCTTGATGAGGCTGAGACTAGCTATGGTATAATCACTCCATCTGAGAAAGTAGATGGAGTTCGCAAGATGAAACTGACTCTGCATGTAGCGCCCGAAACCGTTCAGCGCGTGGAGAAGGCAAAGTCACAGGGCGCGGACATGGACGCGTTGTTATATATCGCGCTGGAATAATGGTTTCACGCCAACGAGCAGAATGCCTCTCCAGCACCGCATTCTCTTGCGCTTCTTGCAGGGAAATCTAAAGGAGAAACCCGGGACGATCTGCTGGCTGAGATCCAAAAGAACCGTCAGCAGGAAGCAAAGCTGAATTCAGTATAATGGAAGAGAGCACGCTCTCACCCGGTTATCCCGTGAGGAAAAACAATGGTTCAGACAATTGAAGCTGTTTTCGATGGCGAGGTCTTGCGTCCCGATAAGCCGTTATCTCTGGAAGCCAATACGCGAGTCCGGGTGACCATAGAGACGCTGCCAGCCGAAGAACAACATCCACGCTCCTTCCTGCGTACCGCGCGCTCCCTGAAATTGGAAGGTCCCGCCGACTGGTCGGCTAATTTAGACCATTACCTGTATGGAGAAAGGAATGAGGCGGCTGAGTGAGGTGTTTCTGGACACCGCCTATGCCATAGCCCTTTCATCTTCCAGCGACCTGTTTCATACGAAGGCAGAAGAGCTTGCCGAGCAGATGGAACAGGACGCTACCAGGATTATTACCACACGCGCCGTGCTGCTGGAAATCGGCAACGCGATGGGGAAACAACGCTATCGGGCCGATGCTGTCGCCCTATTGGAATCGTTGGAAGAAGACCCAAGCGTGGAAATCGTTCCTCTGACCGAAGACCTGTTCGCCCGCGCCTTTCAACTCTATCGCTCCCGGCCGGATAAGGAATGGGGCCTGATAGATTGTGTATCGTTCACAGTCATGCAGGATCAGGGCATCACAGCGGCGCTGGCAACTGATGACCATTTCCAACAGGCTGGCTTTCGCGTTCTGTTGCGAGAGCCTTAGCACGCTTTCCTGTGATTTACCCGGCGTAGGCACCGGGGAAAAGGCACAAGCACTGCCGACGAGATACGCCATCAATGGCAGGAGCAAGAAGAGGGAAAGTCCACGTGCTTATCAAGAGATAAAGCAGCAAATCCGCAAGGAATGGGAGGTTCAGGAGCAATACAAAACCGACCAAGAACCCTTCCGGGAGGCCAATTACCAGGTAGGCAAGCAGATGATGGCACCATTTCCTGCGGTATTTTCAGGCGCCCATCTGGGTGATGTGGCCGCCCGTGACGGGGAGATAGGCGCCTGTGATGAAGCCGGCGTAGTCGCTGAGGAAGAAGGCGCAGGCGTTGCCGATCTCTTCCGCATCGCCCTGCCGCCGCAACGCGACCGTGGCGGCATAGGCCCGCACGCCTTCCGATTGCGGGTCCACTTTCTCATCGCGCATCCAGCCCGGCGCGACCATGTTGACGGTGATGTTCTCCGGTCCCAGTTCCCCCGCCAGACTGCGCGAGACGCCGACCATCGCTCCTTTGCCCGCCAGATAGACCGACCAGCCGGGCACGCCCTTATTCCATAGCTCCGTGACGATATTGACGATCCGGCCCCCACCCGCCCGGCGCATGTGCGGGCGCGCCGCGCAGGTCGTGTTAAGGACCGCCTGGCAGCCGAACGCAAACGCAGTTTCGTAGTCTTCCGCCGTCGCCTCCTCCAGCAGACCGTGCTGCCGGCCGCCGATAGCGTTGTTGACCACCGAATCGAGGTGGCCGAAGGTCGCCACGATCTCCTCCACCATCTCTTCCACCGCCGGCGCATCCCGCACGTCCGCGCGAAACGCGGCAGCGCGCCCGCCCGTCCCGCGAATCGTCTCTACAAGCGCCTCCGCGCGGTCCCGGCTTTCCGCGTAGTTCACGGCCACCGCCGCCCCCTGCCGCGCCAACACCCGCGCGATCGCCGCGCCGATACCCCGGCTGCTCCCGGTGACGAGGGCCACCCGATTCTGTAGATCCATTCTCTAACTACCCTTCCTTCTCGCCATGGTGCGCCCGCACTTCGCGGGGCGGCGCGCCCAAGATCCGGCGGATCAGCTTGTTGAACAGATGCAGGTCGTAGATGCCCACTTCCGCCGCGATGGCTTTGATGGACAGCGAGGAGTGAAGGAGCAGATGCCGCGCTCGCTGGACCCGCCGCTCCTGGATGTAGCCGGTCACGGTCTTGCCGGTGGCGGCGCGGAAAAGCCGCGTCAGATGGTTGTGGGACAACTCGACTTCGCGCGCCAGAGTCCGCACCCGGATCGGCTCGGTCAGGCGCATCTCGATGATCCGCTGCGCGTGCTGCACCGCCGGATGCAGGCGCGGCGTTTCGGAAATGGGACGCGGCCGCCGCTCCGCTAACTGCCAGAGAATATCCCACAGCCGGACCTCCGCGCGCAGGACATTGGTCGTAAAATACCCCAGCGCCTGCTCGAACGCCTGATGGAAGGCCGGATAGTCGCTGCCCAGGTCCTGCATGACCGGGATCGGCACGACCCCGCCCGCGTTCTCCGGCAGCCGGAAGTGCGCGAACAGATGCCGGGAAAGATCGGGAAAGTGCGTCTCGGAGGTGATGCCGGGCGGCATGATGCCCGCATAGCCCGGCCGGATCGGATAAGGCTGCCCGTCGAGAAAGAGCTGGCCGGTATACCCGTAGAGATGGACGATCCACAGCCCCTCGAAACGGTAGCGGCGCACGTCGTTGGGGCCGTGAATACCGACCATCATCTGCAGAACCGTCGGGCGGGCGTCCAGCGGAATGTCCCAGCAAGCATTTTCTCCGGACATGAGGAATTTATACCACAAATAGTGATTGCAGGCTATTGCGAAAAGTGCAGCCTCTTATTACACTGGGTTGAAGGGGACATGCGCCCGGTCAGATCGCCGCCTCTTGGAGAGGAATTTAGACCACAAGCAGGCGTGGGAAGGGATTGATGCTGACGCCGGAACAGGTGAATCTCTACCGCCGGAACGGTTTTCTGACCGGGCTTCCGGTCGCCGATGCGGAGGAAGCGCCCTGCTATCGCGCGCTGTTCGATGCCCTCGAACAGCGCGTGGGCCGCGAGCGGGCGCGGATCGGCCTCCTCGATTGCCATTTCGACGAGCCGTTTATCTGGGAGCTGGCGACCCATCCCCGGATTCTGGGCGCCGTCGAATCACTTCTCGGCCCGGAGGTCCTGCTGCTGGCGACCCACTTCTTCTGCAAATACGGGCAAGAGGAGAAATTCGTCGCCTGGCATCAGGACGTGACCTACTGGGGGCTGGAGCCGCCGGTCGCCGTCACAGCCTGGTATGCCGTGGACGACAGCGACCGGGAGAACGGCTGCATGCGCGTGATTCCAGGCACGCATCTCGGCGGAATCCGCGCGCACGGCAAGGCCGAGCAGGCCGGTAACCTGCTCAGCATTAACCAGGAAGTCCCGGTCCATCCGGAAGAGGAAAGAGCAGCGGTCGATCTGCCTCTAAAGGCCGGACAGATGTCGCTGCACGACGGCGCTCTCATCCACGGCAGCCTGCCCAATCGCTCTCCTCGGCGGCGCTGTGGGCTGACGCTGCGGTATATCCCCTCTTTCGTCCGTCAGGTCACCGCAAACTCGATGGGCGCGCGCTGGAAGGCCGTGCCGGTGCCTGCGCCACCAGGTTAAGCGGATGGTCACGCAAACGATCTTGGAAGCCGAAAAGAAGGCGTTTGAGGAACGCGGCTACCATGTCCTGCCGCAGGCGCTCACTCCGGAAGAGGTCGCCGCCTACCGCAATGCCGTCCTCCGCATTCTGCGCCTGCCGGCCGACCATCCCTATTCCAGCAGCCTGTTGAAAGCCGGGCTGGCGCACACGCCGTCCCCGCCGGAGAATCCGCAAGGGATCTGGGCCGGCTTCGACCTGCCGCTGTTCGACGACGGCTTTTATGACCTGGCGTTCCATCCGCGGATCGCGCTCGCCGTAGATGGACTGATCGGCCCGGACATCAACCTGTATGAGACCAGCTTTATCGCCAAAGTCCCCCATTTTCCCGGCACCTTCCGCGACTGGCATCAGGACTCGGAGTACTCCGATCCCCAATCCAACGACCGCAACGTGACGGTCATCCTCTGCCTGGACGATATGGATGGGCAGTCCGGGGCGACGTGGGTGGTGCCGGGCAGCCACAAATACGGCCCGCTTCCGCACGTCGCGCCGTCCGAGACCGTCAGCAGCAAAGCGCGCGAGGTGGCAGACAAGGAGCGGTTCCACGCGCCGGGACACTCTTTTTGCTTTCAGGCCGGCGATGCGCTGATCTTTCTGGCGCGCCTGGTACACAAGTCGGGGCCGAACGCTACGGAGCGCTCCCGCCTGAGCCTCGCGTACAACTATGTCCGCAAAGACAACCTGGATCTTCAGAATAAGCATCGCTACATCGGCATGGGGACTCCGATCGTTCGCAACGGCCGGATCTACTCGCCCTTTTCCAAGGAGGTTCGGTAATGAGCTCACGCTTCACACAGCGCCACACAAGACAAAGCGGCTTTACGTTGATCGAGCTGCTCGTCGTCATCGCTATTATCGCCATTCTAGCGGCTATTCTCTTTCCGGTCTTCGCGCAGGCCCGCGAGAAAGCGCGCCAGGCCGCCTGCATCACCAACTCCAGGCAGCTTGGCCTGGCTATCGACATGTACACGCAGGACTATGACGAGCGCCTGCCCGGCCTGGAGTGGGCCTGGCAAAGCGCGCAGATGACTTGGCCGCAGATGGTCCAACCGTACATCAAAAACTGGAATGAGTTCCGCTGTCCTTCGGATGGGCAGGCCAACGATCAGACCTATGCCACCGACTGCTGGTTCTGCAGCAACCCCTCCACTCAGACGCAGTTGGACACGATCCGGGGCTATCAGTCCAACTATGGCTACAACTACGCCTTCCTCTCCCCGGCGGTCCTCTCTCCGGACGCCGGCACCTTCTACTATATCGGAGAGCCCCTGGCGGCGATCGCGCAGCCATCGGCGACCGTCATGCTGGCCGAGGCGACTTCCTGGGGCGCCGTCGGCACGAACACGGTCAACTGCACCCCTGTCAGCGGCGGCTGGTTCTCGGAGGACGCGCCCGCCATTCTGGACTCTACCGGCTTCAACTATGCGACCACGGCGCAGTACTACTTCGGCTGGTTCATCGATCCGAGCCAGGCCTGTACCTGGCAGAAGTACGGCGGCGCCTGGCCCCGGCATACGGGTGTTATGAACATCACCTGGGTGGACGGCCACGTCAAAGCCGTGCCCCCGCTGAGCTTGATGAAGGGGGTCCAGTACAACATTACCACGCCGCAGCTCAGCGAGGTCATCGACAAATCGGTCTACGTGTGGGACCGGGAATAGCGAGCCGACCTCCTATGAACAGCGATCGTATCTCCCGGCCACTGGCTTACGCACTGATCGCCGTCGCGGTCGTCCTGGCGCTGTGGCAGCTCGTCTTTCGGCGTGACAACTCGATGAGCTTCTCCACGAAGGATCTGCCGGCCTCCATGAAAACCACGACCCCGCCATCTCAGGTGAGCGGGGTCATTCCGCGCCGCTCCCCGCACGGCAGCACGCAGGATTTCACCGGCGGCGTTCGTACCGTGACCGGGCAGCGAAAAGGCCCTCCGGATCGCCAGTAACCTGCCGTTCCCGAAGAGCCGATCAGGTAAAGTAAGAGCATGAAAATCCTGGTAACCGGAAGTGAAGGGATGATCGGGCGGGCGCTGGTGGCGGACTTGAGGAGCGCCGGGCATGAGGTGCGGACTTTCGATCGCGCCGCGCAACGCCGAGACGCTCCGGGAGAGCACATCCCCGGCGACCTGCGCGATATTTACGCGGTGCGGCAGGCAGCCCACGGAATGGAAGCGATCGCTCATCTCGGCGCGATCCCCGGCGATCGGCCCCAGGGCAGCGATGACGTGCTGGCCGTGAACGTGCAGGGCACGTGGAATGTCCTGATGGCCGCCGTCGAAGCCGGGGTGGAGCGCGTGGTCGCCTTTTCCAGCATCAACGCGCTGGGCTGCGTCGGGGGTCACCGGCCGGCGCAATATCTGCCCATCGACGACGCGTATCCTCGCCATCCATTTACCCCCTACCAGCTATCCAAACACCTTGTCGAAGAGACCTGCCAGATGTTTTCCCGAAAGCACGGTCTGATCACCGTCTGCCTGCGGCCCGTCGGCGTGCATACCGGCGACTATGCCGTCTCTCTGCGTTCCGTACCGGATGCTCTGCGCGCCGATGGGGAAAAGGAGGGGTATTGGGCCTACGTGGATGTGCGCGACGTATGCGACGCCACCCTGCGCGCGCTTACCGTGGAGGGCATCGAGCATGCGGCGTTTCTGCTGAGCGCGGAGGATACGACCCAGGAAGCGCTGACGGCGTCGCTGGTGGCAAGCTACTGGCCCGAAACGCCCTGGAAAGCGCCGGGCCGCGAGGCCTGGCTTGCGGACAATCCTTACCGCACGCTCATGGACTGCACGCAGGCGAAACAGGTGCTGGGATGGACGCCGCGGCACTCCTGGCGTACCCCTTCCAACGAAAGCGCTTCTCGTATGGAGCAAGGATGAGCGCGCCCGATTTTCGGCAGGAGGTGACGCGTTTCTATGCGCGCCTGAACGGCAACTCGCTGCCTCTCGGTCTGGGCTGCGCATATATCGGGGAGGCCGGCGACGCGGCCCGGCAGAAGCGGTATCAGGAGACGCTGGAGCAGGCGTATGAAGCCGGATTCCGCTACTTCGATACGGCCCGGCTCTACGGCGGCTCGGAGTTTCGTTTAGGCCGGTTCCTGTGGAGCGTGGATCGCGCCTCCGTCTTTGTTGCCACCAAGACCACCCTGCCCCCGGCGCTCACCCCGGAAGAGGCGGCCGTGCATGTCCGCCAGAACCTGCGAAATAGCCTGGAGCGGCTGGGAATGGAACAGATCGACCTGTATCAGATCCATGAAGCGCCCGCTCTGAGCCAGATCGTAACGCCAGGAGGGGCTCTGGAGGAGCTGCTGCAGGCCAAAGAGGCTGGACTGATCCGCTATATCGGCCTGGCAACGCGCTGGCATGATCTTTCCAGAGAGGCGGGCGCCTACCCCGGCTTCGATACCATTCTGACCTATCTGGACTACAACCTGATCGATCAGACGGCGGCGCGCCTGATCGATTTCGCCGCTGGCCGGGGAAAAGGAGTCATCAACGCGACCCCCCTTGCCAACGGCCTCCTGACCGGCAAAGACCCACGCACGGATACCGAGACGCATGGGGAAGTGCGCCGCCACCGCGCCCTCGCCACCGAGCTTTACGACTTTTGCCGGCAAAACGCCATCTCCCTCCTGGCGCTCGCCCTGCAATATCCTCTCCGCAACCCCGGCATCAGCATCACGCTGACCGGACCCGGCGATCCGGACGAGCTGCAATCGACCCTGCGGGCCTGCCGGTCGGAAATCCCGGAATCCATCTGGGAAGCGCTTCATTCTACCTTCGGCATGCATCAACCCCTACAAAAATTTTAGTGCCTATCACCGGCGGGCGGTCATGGTCTGATGGAGCAGCTTCTGAATGTGCTTCGTCCAGAGCTGCTGCATCTCCAACCGTCTGCTGTGATCGGTCTCCCGGTCGTAGGTCTCCTGGTCCCTGTGCTCCTGGGCCAGGGTCCGATCGAAGTAGGATTTTACCCTGTACTCCAGATCGTCTATCGCCTCCTGGGCTGTGGGGCCATGCCCGATCGGCCAGGCGCTGAGGGGTATCTGCCGCATACGATTGGCATAGATCTCGTTGATATCCAGATGTCCCTGTTCGTGCTGGAGGATGCGATCCGGATCGCTTCCCAGGTAGGAGCGCCGGAAGGAACGCGCCGGATCGAATTCCGAGACAACACGCATCTGCGTGACCGTGGCAACGTAAGAGCCTCGTCTGCCCCAATAGCGCATACGGTAGGCATAGGCGATACGAGAGGCCGTGCAGGCCGCCGTGTCCTGCCCCGCGGGCGCGTCGTCGTCGATACGGAAGTCTTTCCAGGTCAATTGATGATACGGAGTCGGATGATCGCCGGCCTGGGACCACGCCGGGCTAAGCGCCAGAACAAGCAGGAGAGCGCATGTCCCACTTTTCCAGATGAGTTTCAATAACACAGCCTTTCTGAGGTTACTTGGAGGCGCTGTCTCTATGGGTATATCATTGCAGAAATCTATCGAAAGTTTAGTGCTGCTGCTCATCTATCAGGGAGCAGCAGCACGATGGTATCTCACAGCAGGCGCCGACAGGAGATGGAATCAGCGGCCCATGCGCCGCAGAGCCTCGCGGCTGCGACGCGGAATGTCGAACCCCAATCCGTCCCGGCTGCCCTCCTCGACCACGTACCACTCGGTATGCTGCTCCGTCTCGCAGAGGCGGAAGATTTCCGGCCAGTCCGCAACGCCTTCGCCGATCACCGAGTCCGGCGGCCCGCCATAGTCTTTGAGATGCATGCTGCGCGCCCGGCCGGGGAATTTTCGCAACGTGCCGATAGGATCGCCGCCGCCGGAGGCGCAGTTGCCGATGTCCATCTGCATGATGACTTCCGGGCGCGTCTGGGAGAACAGGCGGTCCCACGCGACCTGGCCCTCGACCATCGCGAAGTCGAAGCCGTGGGCATGGTAGCCGGTGAACATCCCTTCCGGCTGCAGCCGCTCTGCCGTCTCGTTGAGAAGCTGCGCCAGCTCCGCAATGCCCGCGACCGAGGTCATCCGCTGCTGGTCGGAAGCGACGATAAGAAAGCGATTTCCCAGTGTCCGGTTGAACTCGATGGTGCGCGGCAGGTTCTCCGGAGAGAGCGCTTTCGGGCTGATGTGGAAGCCGCAGCACGTCAGTCCGTTGGCGTCGAACAGCCGCCGCAGCTCCGGACCCCTGCGCCCGTACCACTCCAGCGCGCTGCCGTCGTAGTTCCAGGGCTCGGCGCCCTGATACCCACACTCCGCGACGGCGGCGAGCGTGCGTTCCAGATCGCGGTCGCATTCCCCGCGCACCGCGAATAACTGTAGACCGACCGGTATCGTCATCTCGTTCTCCTGTAGGCTTATTTCCAGATCTTTTCAGGCGTGTACGGATCGATGGCCGTACTGCGGGATTGCTCCCGAATCTCGTCGGCGGTCAGCTCCCGGCCCGCCTGGGTGGACAGATAGATGCCCTCGCTGATGAGCGCGGCGTTGAGGGCGTATTCGGCGGTCGGTAGGAGCGGCACGTGGCCGATCAGCGCGCCGACCCAGTGGCGCTGGGAGTTGTCGGCCCAGGCTGTCTCTGGGAAGCAGGAGTGCCAGCGGATGTCCGCGCTGTTGAGGTCGAAATTCGCGCTGAAGGGCATGTCGCCCGCCTGGGAGAAGTAGGTAAGCGGGTCCAGGCGCAGGCCGCCCTTGCTGCCCAGGATCTTGCTCGACTCCTGGCCGTCGTAATGCACGGCCCATGTCTCCTCGATGTCGAAAGAGATTCCGCCCTCCAGCCGCACCCAGCCCAGCCCCATCTCTTCGACGCTGTAGCCGCTGAACGCGCGCCGGTCCTCGTACATATCGAGTTCCTGGTAGGTAGCGCCCGTCACGGTACGCACGGCGGGGTTGCCGATGAGATGCAGGACCTGCGTGAGGTGGTAGATGCCCATGTCGAAGAGGGCGCCGCCGGCAGCGATCTGCTTGTCCACAAAGGTCGCCGAGCCGTAGCCGTCGACGAAGGGGCGGCCTCGGCGCCGGAAGCCGAAGGAGCGCGCGTAGTAGATTCGCCCCAGTGCGCCCTCCTCGATCAGGCGTTTGGCGGCGCGCGCCTCGGCGGAGTAGATAAAAGCCATCTGGATGTGCAGCCGTCGGTCCGCCTCTCGCGCCGCCTGGAACATGTCGTCGGCATCCCGGAAGGTGCCGGCCATCGGCTTTTCGCAGTAGACATGCTTGCCCGCCCGCAGCGCGGCGATAGCGATGGGCGCATGCTTGTTGTTATGGACGCAGACGTCTACCGCGTCGATGTCGTCGCGCGCCAGCAGCTCCTTGAAGTCCGTATAGCCGTCCGGGATACCGAACTTCTGCCGGGCGGTCTCTATTCTCTCTGGGAACAGGTCGGCCACCGCGACCACGTCCGCCTGCTCTATCTTGCTGTAGCCCTCCAGATGATGCGTGCCGATCTGCCCGGCGCCGATCACTCCAACCCGAATTTTATCCTTCATTTCGGATCGCCCTTTCCCTGACTGAAACGAGCTTATGTTGGTTGCCTCTCCGCGCTCAGGTAACCCCTTGCTGGCGTATAGTTCGCCATCGGCAACAAGCCCCCCTGCTTCTCCAGGGGTCATCGGCATTCCCATGGATTCGGGCGGCTAAAGCCGCAACCCCTGGGACCCCTACCCCATGCCCAAAGTCGCCCTTCGGCGACTGGCTTCCGGCATAGTCCCCCCTCCCCTAAACTTCCGAAGGTTCGAGGAGGGAATGGGGAGCGCGTCGGCGATTGGAAGGGGGTGGGGGCCGTCCCCGGAGGGGACTTTGTGCCTTTGTTGCCGCAGTTTTAACTGCCCGCAAGCAGTTTTAACTGCCCGCAAACAGAATGCGAACAGTTTAATCGAGTGCCCGGCCCGCCGCCTGGCGGGTCTGTTCTAAGGCCGCGAACAGATCGTTCGGAGCGCCCTGGGCGTGCTCTGTACCGCCGCGCAGGGCCTCATACAGCCGTGCGGCGACAACGGCGCCCAGCATCGGCCCGACGAGGTAGATCCAGTAGCTTGCCAGGGCGCTGCGGCCGGCAAAGAGGGCCGGTCCAAACGAGCGGGCCGGATTCATGCTGCCGCCCGTGACCGGCCCTCCAATACCGACGCCGACCACGACCGTCAGACCGATGGCGAGGCCGGGCACCGCTTCGTTGACCCGTCGGTCCGTGGCGACGGAGATGATGACGAGCATCAACAGGAAGGTAAGGATGGCCTCCAGGCCCACGGCGCGCAGGAGAGGGCCGGACGCGGGAATGTGCGCTCCATAGCCAGGACCGAACAGCAGAGCCACGAGGCTCGCCGCCGCGATCCCGCCCAGAAGCTGCGCCAGCCAGTAGAGAAGCACGTAGCGCCAGGGAAAGCGGCCCGCCACACTAAAACCCAGCGTGACGGCCGGGTTGAAATGAGCAGCAGAGATGTGGCCCAACGCGTAGACCATGACGGCTACGGCCAGACCCGATACCCAGGCCGAGGCCATCCGCCCGCCGTCCCCGCCGTGGAAAGGACCCGTCGCCGACAGCGCGACCGGCGCAAACACGATGCCGAACGTGCCGACAAACTCGGCCAGGTAGCGCCGCCACATACTCCCGTTCATGCTTCGGCTCCCATCTCGGCGAGCAACGCCTCCACGCGCGTCCGAATCTGATCGCGGATGGCGCGTACCATCTCGATGGGCTGGCCCGCAGGATCGTCCAGACCCCAGTCCTCGCTGACGAAGATGCGGGCCGGGCAGGCGGCGGCATCCACGCCGCACCCCATCGTGATGATGCGGTCGGCCGAATCGGCCATCTCCTGCGTGAGCTGCTTGGGCTTCTGCCCATCCATCGGGACGCCGATCTCTTCCATGACCGCCCGCGCGACGGGATTGATACGCTCTCCCGCCACCGTTCCTGCCGACAGGGCGCGGACCGGCAGACCGCGCGCGGCAGCGATCTGATTGGTGAGCGCCTCCGCCATCTGGGAGCGGCCCGCGTTGTGGACGCAGACGTAGAGGATGGTCTTCATTACGCCTCTTTCGGCTTAACGGCGCGGATGAACACGCTCATCACGCGCCCGTCAAGCGCGGACTTCTCCTCCGCAGAAAGGGTGATAATAGCCTCCGAGCCGCAGCAGCCCTCTCCCAGGTCGGCAAAGGTGTAGCGGCGCGTCGGCTCGATAGAGGTTTCCACGAAACCGGCGGCCTCCAGCCGCCGCAGGTAGTCGCCCTTCTCCAGCGCGCCCGCCACGCAGCCGACATACGCCTCCATGTCCTTGCGCACCACCTCAGGCAGGTCGCCATCTACCACCACATCCGAGACCGCGAACCGTCCGCCGGGACGCAGCACCCGAAACGCTTCCCGCAGCACGGCGTCTTTATCCGCCGAGAGGTTGATGACGCAGTTGGAGATGATAACATCCACGCTGTTGTCGGGCAAAGGAATGGATTCGATGTGACCTTTCAAGAACCGCACGTTCTCTGCGCCCGCCTCGGCTCGGTTCTTCTCGGCAAGCGCCAGCATCTCGTCGGTCATGTCCAGCCCGTAGGCAAATCCCGTCGGTCCGACGCGCTTCGCTGAGAGCAGCACATCGATGCCGCCGCCCGATCCCAGATCGAGCACCGTCTCGCCCGCGTTCAGTTGCGCGAGCGCAGTCGGGTTGCCGCAGCCAAGCGAGGCCAGCAGCGCGGCCTCGGGGATCTGCGCGGCTTCCGTCTGGCTGTACAGATCGGAGGTGATAACGTCTTTCTGCGAGGAGCCGCAGCAGGAGGCAGTAGACTTCCCCGTACCGACATTGCCGGTGCTGCAGCAGGCTTCTCCACGCCCCTCCAGCATGGTTTTGGCCGCCTCGCCATATTTCTGCCGAACGATCTCCCGCACGTCCTCGCGGTCGACCAGCTTTACGTCGTCCATTTTCACGATCCTTTCTTGATGCTACTCACAGCAGTTGTTCGGGGCCGTGTCACCCGCGCCACTCGAATCGCCCAGGTAGGCGGCGAGCGCGGCGACGGCCTCACGGTTGATGCCGCAGATCATGTTCTTGCCGCGCCGCTCGACCGTGATGAGGCCCGCCAGACGCAGCTCCTTGAGGTGGTGGCTGATCGTCGAGTTGATCTTCTCCGCCCCCGTGATGCGGCAGCAGACCTCTCCGACGGTCGGTCCCAGGACCGGGCGCACGTCACCCGTCTCCTCCACCGCGACCGGGCAGCAGCAGGCGCGCAGAAATTCGAAAATGCGCAGCCGGGTCGGGTCGCCGAGCGCCTTGAACATCGCGGCGTAGTCCGGGCCGCCAGCCTCCTTGTCGATCATACTTCCTCCAACATTTCGCGAAACGTTGAAATGATTCTGGCAGAGATATACGTTACTGTCAAGACCTGCCACGAAAAAAGGCAGGCATGTTAGCTGGGGCCGTTTGAGAGCCGGGCACTGAAACGCTTGCTGTGAAATATAAGCAGGCGTGGAAGGCATCGCTGCCGTAGAGTTAGTTATCTTTCTTTGGCTGGAAAGGAGCTAACTCATGGTCGACATCGATACCTTCCTGACCATATTGTACGTTCG
>Ga0209810_1002478_pt1 | contig 22016 bp, 18 predicted proteins | sample Coa_R1_7_FD_187159 | JGI IMG/M metagenome (GOLD analysis project Ga0209810, IMG submission 187159) | Surface soil microbial communities from Centralia Pennsylvania, which are recovering from an underground coalmine fire - Coalmine... | ecosystem: Environmental > Terrestrial > Soil > Unclassified... | reverse complement strand
ATCGGCCGGCCCGAAGACAGAGTGAGATCAGCCGGCCGATCGCCTCGTTGAACGACCCTTCGCAGCCCCCCGCCTTCCCCATCGTCGCGAACGCCTCGAACGGCAGCCCCTTCTCGTCCTGATTGACCGTAAGGTAGAGATCGCCGCAAGAGGTTCGCTTGCGGGTCGTCGTTCCGACCATCACCTCCGGTCGCGGACGGGGCGCGATGACCCGAAGCGGCTGGTCCATCGGCTTGAGGATCGGCTGATCGGTCACCACCGACTCGGATGGCGTGGCCACCTTCTTCTCTTCCTTCTTTTCCTCTTTCTTCTTCGACTCGCCGACGTTCATCACCTGGTCGGGGCGGGCGCCGTCGCGATAGACGGTGATCCCCTTGCAGCCGAGCTTGTATGAGAGCATATACGCTTCCTTTACCTCTTTGGAGGTGGCGTGCGACGGAAGATTGATCGTCTTGCTGACGGCGGAGTCGGAGAACTCCTGGAAGGCCGCCTGCATCCGGACATGCCACTCGGGAGAGATGCCGTGCGAGGTGATGAACACCCGCTGCCAGTAGCCGGGAACCTGATCGATCCCCTGCACCGAGCCGTGGTTCTTGATGATTTTTTCAAGCAGATCCTCGCTCCAGAAGCCCTCGCGCTTGGCGACGTCGATGAAGTAGTCGAGGACATACGGAAGGTGATCTCCCCCCATCACGTTCTTGTACCAGATCAGCGAGAACTCCGGCTCGCATCCCCCTGAGGTATCGGCGATCATCGAGATCGTTCCGGTCGGCGCGACCGTCGTGACGTAGGAGTTGCGGACCCGCTCTCCCCGCTTTTGATGGAGCGATCCTTCCCAGAATTTATAGGTCCCCCGCTTCTCGGCAAGCCGGGCCGATTCATCATAGCCGATCTTGCGGATGAATCCCATCACCTTCCGCGCGGTCGCAATTCCTTCTTCGGAGTTGTAGGGGATCTCCAGCTTGAAAAGCATGCGGGCGAAACCCATCACCCCCAAGCCGATCTTCCGGTTCGCCTTGGTGATCTCTTCGATCTGTTTGATCGGATAGCGGTTCATGTCGATGACGTTGTCGAGGAAGTGGATCGAGGTCCGGATGCTCTGCTCCAGCTTCTTCCAATCGATCTCATATCTTCCGTCATGCTCGATCAAATGCTGCTCCAGATTGATGCTCCCGAGGTTGCAGCTCTCGTAAGGGAGGAGCGGCTGCTCGCCGCAGGGGTTGGTCGCCTCCATCTGGGCGACATGCGGCGTCGGGTTGGTCCGGTTGGTGACGTCGATGAAGAAGAGTCCCGGCTCCCCGGTGGCGCACGCCTGCTCGGCGATCTTGTCCATCACCATCCGCGCCGAGATCTTCCGGACCGGCTTCCCGGTGCGCGGGGAGATCAGCTCGTAATCCTCCCCTTTCTCGACCGCTTCCATGAACCGGTCGGTGATCGCCACCGAGATGTTGAAGTTGATGATCTGGCTGGTGTCGGCCTTGCATTCGATGAATTCGAGAATATCGGGATGATCGACCCGCAAGATCCCCATGTTCGCCCCGCGTCGCGTCCCCCCCTGCTTCACCGCCTCGGTGGCGTGATTGAAGACCTTCATGAATGAGACCGGGCCGGAGGCGACCCCGCCGGTCGATCGGACGACATCTTCTTTGGGACGAAGGCGCGAGAACGAAAAGCCGGTTCCGCCGCCGGTCTTGTGAATGATCGCCGCCTGCTTGACCGTCTCGAAGATCGACTCCATCGAGTCTTCCACCGGCAAGACGAAGCAGGCCGAGAGCTGCTGCAGGTCGCGGCCGGCGTTCATCAGCGTGGGAGAGTTCGGAAGGAATCGGAGCGACGCCATCAGGTCGTAGAATTCGGCTTCGACGGCATCGAGATCGGCGCCGGGATCGTAGAGCCGATCGGCCTCCGCGATATTTCGCGCGACCCGCCGGAAGAGCGCTTCCGGGGTCTCGACGACTTTCCCTTCCTGATTTTTGGCGAGGTATCTCTTTTCCAAAACGCGCAACGCGTTCGAGGAGAGGCTCAGCTTTCCCTCGGTCCGATTCGCCTTCTTCTCACCCACCTTCTCGACCCGTTCTGTAATCTCCATATAAGTGGCGCCTCCTTCTTTAACAACGATGATAAGATTTCTTCGGGAATAACCTACCTGATGATAAGTTCCACGGAAACGGAAACGGAAGCACTTGAGGTACATTGAGAGATGTATGTTACATCTTTGTTACATGTTTATCGTAGAAAAAACCTGAATTTTTGTCAAGGAGAAAAATACAAGATATAGCGGGGTTGAATTTTGAAACAACAAGATATTGTGGAATTTCTGGAGATAACCTGTGGATAAGGTGTGGAGAGCGGCGCTATTCTACCTTAAAATAAAGGAGTTCGGTGGGAGCCCCGCGGCGGATGACTGCCCGAACGATTTTTCGGGTATTTTGAACCTTTCCTTCCGCCCTGATGGAGAAAAAATTGCTTTTCACATCGATCCCATTGTTGGCGCTGGTCGATACCATCCGATTCTTCACCTCGGCGGGAAGTCGATCCATAAATTTCGCCGGCGTCTGCTCATACGGACGGTTCTCAATTAGACGGCCCGCAACACTCTCATCAATCCCCTCGCCGATATCGAGACTCTCAAGGATCAATTTGTCCGCCGTGTTGACGTTGATCTTGCCGTCGCCATACACCGTCACATAGGGGGCAATCTTTCGATAGACATCATCGGTGATTCCCTTCACCATATGAAGCTCTTCCAACGTGTCGAAGGGGGCGTTCTTCGCCGAGTAGGGAGGATTAAAGCGGCGATAGGTTTCATCTTCCGCTCCGGCCGGCATCGGGTCACTATCGGTATCGATCCAATCCACGATGGCATCCACCAAATCGGGATTGATCTCAAGATGCTTAAAGAGGAGTCGGAGTTGTTTCTGTCGCGTATCGACCTCCGATCCGGCCTTTGTCCCCTTCCCGTTTTTGACCAGAAAATTCAGGTTGAACTTGGAGGCCTCATCCGTGATCGCGCCGGAGAGCACCCCGTCTCCCAAGGGATACTCCGGCACGGGGAAGGCCCAGAGTTCGTCCAGCCCGTCATATTTATTGCTAAAACGCAAATCGTCTTTCAGAATCGCCTCGCCGGCCGAGACCGCCGAGCGGGCCAGATAAAAAGCTTTGAGATCGTCGCGGAAATTTCCGGCGGCGCGCAGATCGGCGCGAGATTGAAAATCGATCTCCAAAATAATCACGGTGAGGAGCAGGACCACGAGCAGACTCAAGAGAAGCGCAAATCCTCCCTCTTCTCTTAATTTGTTGTGCCCTGTCACGGGTTCTGCTATACTCCCGCCTATGAACAAGGTTTTTGTTTTTTTCTTTCTGCTCATCTTGCTCTCGTTTACCACCGGCTGCGGCAACGGAAAATCAGGGGTGATCGTGGAAGTAACCACCGACACCGCCGGCATTACTCCCCTCTTCAAACTGCTTCAGGCAACAACGGGGGATGGGACCACCGACTTTTTCTCCGACCAATTCATTACGCCAACCAGCTTCACGGTCGCTTTTAATCGCTTCACCCTCTTCAAAACCCAAACCGGGACAACGGGAACGACCGGAAGCGTCAACAACACCCCTAGCTACACGGTCTTCAACATCGGCAGCACAACCGGAACCACCGCTCTCTCACCGATCGTCGTCCATTTGCAGACCGGGCAGCCGCAGCAGGTGAAGGAAAATACCACCGCACCAACGCAAGGAACTTACGACCATGTCGAATATCAGATCCGCTACTTCGAGATGTCGATCCCGCTCTGCAGCACCAATGACGCTTGTGAAAGTCACAGGCTCCGATTTTACCTGACGGCCGATCCCGATCCAAACCTGAGCGGAATTACTCCCATCCCTGGGGCGATTCTCATCTCACGGAGTCCGAATGGAACCGACTTCAGTTGGATCTCCAAATCGCTAGGCCTTCCCTTTTCCTTCGACCAACTCCTGATCCCCGCGAAAGCACCAACCGATCCTTACTTGGTTCCGGTCACGCAATTCCCAGGCACCGGGACAATTAGCCCGACCTTTAGCCAACCAATCTCCCCGCCGCTCACGATTGACAACAAACCCGACAAAGAATTCGTTTTTACCCTGAACTTGGACCTGACTAATCTTTTCTTTTTTGATAACACCGACCAGACCAACGGTTTCGATCCCGGACCTGACTTCCACTTTAACGCGCTAGTGAGAAACCTCGATAACTCGCGGGATGGGAAGATCCTAAACGGCTGCGTCAACTCCGACCCGACCCTCTGCAGCGCCGACTTCTGGCCCGGCCTTCCAAACGTCACCCTCACGGTCAGCACAAGAGACCGGAACAGCTAAGCGGCTCTCGTTCGTCCGAATCGCAACTACGACGTCGTTCTCTCATACGAAGAAACAAGAAAGGTCACATCCATCAGCGTGGGATCGGAGAAGCGGGTCTTCATGGCAAGCCGCTTGATCCGGACCGGATAAGGCGCATTCTCCACCGCGGTGAGGAAGGGGATAATCCGGGCGAGGGTCACATTCTCCACCTTCACCTCCACCGGAATCTCCCGATAAGGATCGTGAACCTGCGGGGCGAGCGGCCGAATATAAGCGATGTTCGGCCGGATCTGATTTCTCGTCGCGGTCTCTTCGAGGAAAGAGAGCGGAGAGAATTGATTCGTCGCCGGGAGACGGCGCTCGATCTCCTGAATCCCCTGCGACATGGCAAGATACTCCCCTTTCAATGCCGCAAACTCGCGCAGTTCCTTTTCTTTCTGGGGGATGAGGCGGTCGAGGATCACCATCCGATCCCAGAATGGACCGATCAGCATAAAATAGAGGAGCAGAAGCAGCCCCAACCCGATGCCGCCTCCTAAGATCCACCGCTCTCGGGGCGACAGCCGCACCCAGAACTGATCGACCCCCTTAAGAACCCCGCTTCCGTTCACCCTTTCCCCCTTCCGGCATCGTCAATTGAATCCGAAATCCGACCTTCGATTGGTCGGCCGAGATCTTCGCGTCGCTGACGTTGACCTCTTGAAAATAGCCCCCTTTCATCAACCCGCTCCGGATCCGATCGACCGAGTCATACGAATCGGTCTGCGCTTCGATTCGGATCTTGTTTCCATCTATGACCAGATCGCTGACATCGATCCGGACCTCCGTCGGAATGCCGGCGGTCACCACCTTCAGCACCTCCAGCGGGCTCGGCTCCCCGACCCCGAGAAAATCGCTGTTTTTCTTCCGCTCGCTAATCGCCGCCCGAGCTTGCTCGACTTCATTCGATACGTTTTTCGTCTGTGGAAAGGTCTTCGTAAATTCGGACCGAAGTTCTTGCCGGAGCTCTTGATATTTCTTTTCCTTCTGATGATAGTGAAGATAGAAATCCCCTCCCATCAACGCCAGCAGCCCCAGCGAAACCAGGCCGATTGAGACCCATCGATGCCGGCGCTCGATCGACTCTTTCCCGAAGATAAATTCCCCTTGACGGAAATTGATCTGCGTTGCTTGCGCCGGAGACAAGGCCAAGCCGAGCGCTTCGGCATACCGCGGCAGCGCTGTCGAGAGGTGCGCCGCATCGAGCCCTGCAATCGGCGGCAGCGATTCATTCGGCGCTTCCGGGGTCATCTGAAGGGTCTGCGCGATCAACTCCTTCAGCCCTCTCAACTGTCCCCCGCCGCCGCAGAGGTAAAACGACGCGTGCGACGGCGCGTCCGGCCCCGTCGCCATCGCCAGACTCTTTTCAATTTCAATCAACCAGGAGGCGACCCCCTTCTGAACCGATTCGGCGATCGGCGTTCGAGCCGGCTCGCTCAGATCGACCTCTTCCTTCCGCTTCTCCGCCTCATCCCACGAGAGGCCGACATCCCGGTGGAGCATCTCGGTAAAATCGTCGGAGCCGATCGGGAAGGTTCGGACCCATCGGAGCATCCCTCCGCGAAGATGGCAGAGGACCGTTTTGGAAGCGCCGAGATCGATCAGAAGATGCTCCGACCGATCTTCCCCCGCCGCGGCCTCCCGCTTCTTCCCGCCAGCGGACGCCTGGGTAAACTGTTGATAGAAGGTGTAGAGGGAGAGGGCATCGACGCCGACCCAGGCGGGATCGATGCCGATCGATTGCAGCGCCGTCAGATACCGGCGCAGCACCCCCTTGGGGACGGCCGACACCAGCAGTTGCGAGACCTCCGTCGATTCCGTTTTGCCCGGCTCCGCCGCGCCCCGGCCCTTCGGATCGGGAGCGGCTTTCTCCATCTCCCCCTGGACTGCTCTCTGCTGGAGGAGTTGATAGTCGATCAGGATCTCATCCAGATCGAATGGAAGCTGCCCTTCGACCTCGAAGGGAACCACCTGCCGCAGCCGCTTTGGATCGGTGAACGGCAGGGTCACCTCCCGCGTCGAAACGAGGTGACCCGGCAAGGCAATCACCGTCATCTCGCCGGCGCGAATTTTTCCTTCCGAACGCAGATGCCGCAAAGCTTCGATCTGCCCCTCATTCGGCAGATCGCCCCGGCTTCCGTCGCCTCGCCGCTCCACCTTCCGTTCGAATGCATCGACGAGACGAAGCCCGCGCAGGGTCCGCGCAATCCGAACCCCCTTGATCGCTGATTGTCCGATGTCTAATCCAAGAATGATTTGAGCCATTGAAAATCCAAAACAGGTGAGGCGTTAAGCGTTAGGCGTGAGGGGTAAAAGATGAAAGGCTTTTGCCTTTCCCCCTTACGCCTCACGTCCTCTTCTTGTCGCCTCACGGCATTAAATGCCCCTTACGCCTCACGTTCCCTTCTTTGTCGCCTCACGGCATTTGCTCCTACAAAGAAAACGGTTTGCCGTTGAGTGAAATCTGCGGCTGGCTGATCGATCCCTTGAGGGCGATGTTCAACGGCTCTCGCCCCGAGTAGCCCTGAATGAAGAGAGAAGCCATCTGCTGCAGGCTCCCCTTCGGCGTCGCCTTAATCGACAGAGAGAGGAGGCTTCCGGCAAATGGATCTCGGAGGAGCAGATTCCCCCCGTCGCTCGTCAGATCGATCTCACTTCCCTGAGCGGCGAACCGCTCGACCACCAGCGTGCCGTTTCGCAAATTGATCTTACCACGAATGCTCGAAAAGGACATCTCGCCGATCGGGACGACCCACTGACCGACCTGCTTCACCTGAACCCCGTTGAGCGTGAAGGTGAGACTCCCCTTCGCCTTCATCACGTCGGGTCCGACCCAATTCCCCTCCCCCTCCAAATCGGCCAGTCCGGAGAAGCCGAATTGGCTCAGGTTCAGCTTTCGCCCTTCGTTTTTCATCGAAACAGAAAGCCCCTCCCGCGTCTGAAGCGCGGTCAGATGCCCCACCACCTCTCCCTCGGCGATGCCGATCCGATAGTCGATCTCTCCACGCTGATTGAAGAGCAACGGCAGCGGGGCGACCGCCGCGTCGATCGATTGAATTTTCCACTGAGAGATCAGGCGCGCCGGGCAATTGACCTGGATCTCGCGCCAAGCCAATCGCAGCGGGAAGTGAATCCCCCGCTTCCCGACCGTCATCGTGCAGCCGCTTTCCGACTCCATCGCGGCAATCAGCCGCGACTCCAGCATCCCGAAAGGAAAAGTGAGATACAAAAAGAAAAGGAACATCACAAAACCGAAAAAGGCATAGCCCAAAATGACCGCCCACTTCGTTTTCTGATTCTTGATCCAATCAAGCATTGTTGAACCCCGGAGCCGGGGGCCGGGGATCAGGGACCGGTAAGAGCGTTAAGAAAAACAGATCCAAATTCTCGCCTTTTACCATTTTTATTTTTCCTGATCCCCGCTCCCTGGCCCCCGACCCCTGTTTAGGACCTTCGCGCCATCGGAAGTTCCACCGTCGTTTTAAAATGATGACCCAGCCGATCGCGTCCCTTCACGATCAAGTCGATCTCCACCGCCACCGGAAGCTCCTTCTTGATGTCCGAATCCCACTGATCGACCCAATTCTGACTGGCGCGATCGAGGTAGCGGAAGTTGATGCCGAGGACATTTTCGCCGATCTCGTTCCGAATGACCCGTTCGTTCAACAGCGCTTCCTCGTGGATCAGCAGTCCCTCTTCCAGATAATAGAAAACCACCGCCCAATCCGACTCGGGGGCATCCTTCAGAGTCCGCCCATGGGAGACCGTCGTGAAGCGGATGGTGTCATCGGGATAGTCGGTCCCCTCGATGGTTCTCGTTCGATCTTCCCCTTTGAAGACAAACGCATTCTTGGCCGGGGTCCCGGAGGAGACAGACGCTCCGGCCGCCGGCTTGGTCTGGTAAATCATGCTGAGATCCTTGGCCAGATGATAAAAACCGAGCCGCGCCAGGCGATAAGAGTCGGCCTCCTTCTCAAGCTGCTCCGATGCCCGATACGTCGCATTAAACGAACCATACACCAGCGTGAAGAGCACCGCCAAGATCGCAAGCGAGAGAAGGACCTCGAGAAGCGTAAAACCGGAAGTAACGTGAGGCGTGAGGCGTAAGGGGTAAGGGGTAGAGGCAAAAGATATAAAGCCCTTTCGCCTAACGCCTACCGCCTCACGCCTTGCGTTACTTAGCATCCATCCCTGCATGTTAGCTCTTCGCGTTGAAAATAAATGTGGTGAATTGAACCTTCTCGTCCCGGCCCCCTTCTTTCCAGAGAACTTCCAGATTCAGTTCTCGGACGACATCATACGGGGTCTGCTTGACCGCTTCCTTCCAACGATAGCCGGGCCGATCTTCTCCAAAATCTCCTTCGCTCTCTCCGAGGTCCGGGAATCCGGCAAAGGTGATCTCCGAGATCCGCTGGCGCGCCAGCAGCGTTGCCTCGGTCATATGATTGGCGTAGGCGGAGAGGGCGATGTCGCGGTTACGTAGCCCAAGCAAGACCGTCAGCGAGATCGCCAACACCGCCAACGCGACCATGATCTCGATGAGAGTAAATCCATTACAGGACACGTGAGGCGTGAGGCGTAAGGGGTGAGGGGTAGAAGCAATAGCTTTAAAGCCCTTTCGCCTAACGCCTAACGCCTCACGCCTCACGTTATTTTGCCCTGTTATCCATATCGACATATTCGTCGTACACTTTGACCCGGCCGGTCAGCGGATTGACAACCAGGGTCCATTTCCGCTCTCCCTGCTTTAAATGAATCCATGCATTCTCGACCCCCACCGGGTAGAACTGCATGAAAGCCTCCCCTTCATTCACCTTACCCTGCTGCGGCGTCACGACATCCTCAAACGAGACCTCTTTCGGGAGGACCCGTCGCGCGAGCATCGGATCGGTCATCTCCACAAACTCGCCGCTGTCCCTCAATGATGCAACCCAATAGGCGCCGTTCTCCAGGTTGAAGTAAAGCCGATAGGTCTGTTTGGTTGAGGAGGATTCCTGGGCGAGATGCTGGATCAAACCGGCGAAGTGGCGAGAGGTCCATTTGAGATCCCCCGCGCCGAACGACGCGACCCGGGGAAAGATCAGCAGCGCCGTGATGCCGAGGATGAAAACAACCAGCATCAACTCGAGGAGGGTGAATCCATTGCAAGATACGGGAGGCGGGAAGCGGGAGGCGGGAGGCGAAAGAGCTTTAATGCTTCTGACCTTCCCCCTTCCCCCTTCCTCCTTTCCCCTCCCGTTACTTCGCATTCTCACTCCATGTTCCAGCTCTCGATGTCGGCACTCTTCCCCTCGCCCCCGCTTTCTCCGTCGGCGCCGTAGGAGATCAGATCAAAGTCGCCGTGCGTTCCGGGACTCACATAGACAAACGGGTTTCCCCAGGGATCGCTCGGCACCTTTGGAAGATATCCCCCCTCTCTCCAGTTTTTCGGGATCTGACCGACGGTCGGCTTGTGCACCAGCGCATCGAGCCCCTGCTCCGTGCTCGGGTAGACGCCATTGTCGAGCTTGTACATCTGGAGCGCCTCTTCGATATTCTTGATCTGAACCTTCGCCGCCACCCGCTTCGCCTCATCGGTCCGGCCGACCAGCTTCGGAACGACCAGCACCGACAGGATCGCCAGAATCGTGATCACAACCATGATCTCGATGAGGGTGAAACCGGCTTGCGTTTGTCGAACCGAGCGGACAAGCCGCTTTTCACTCCGAGCAATGTTGGATTTGTTCATGCTCCTCCTATGTTTGAAAACACGTGAAGCGTGAGGGGTGAGGCGTCAGGGGTAAGGTCAAAAGATTTAAATCTTTTTCGCCTCACGCCTCACGCCTTACGCCTCACGTCATTTGTCACTTCACAATTTGCGACACTTCGAAGATCGGCAGCAGGATTGCCAAGACGATGAACAACACGACCGCGCCCATTCCCAAGATCATCAGCGGGGCGAGCAGCGAGGTCATTCCGGTCACCACCGTTTCGACCTCGTTGTCATATGCTTCCGAAACCTTCTGCAACATCCCTTCCAACTCGCCGCTTCTCTCCCCGATGGCGATCATGTGGGTGACGAGCGGCGGGAAGAGGCCGCTTCGTTTGAGCGGCTCCGCGATACTCTGCCCCTCCCGAATATTGCCGCGCGCATCTTGGATCGCCTCTTCGAGCACCTTGTTGCCGACCACCTGCTGAACGATCTCCAACGCCGTCAACAGCGGAACGCCGCTCGCCAGCAGGGTCGCGAGCGTTCGGGTAAACCGGGAGATGGCGACCATCTTCGCCACCTTTCCGGCCATCGGGATCTTCAAGATCAGCCGATCATATTGCTCTTTTCCGCGTGGCGTTTGAAAGTGGCGCCGGAGCGCCATCCCTCCAACGACCCCCACCGCAATCAACAGCCATCCATAACTGCGCAGAAAATCGCTCATCGCCAACAGAATGACCGTCGGAAGGGGGAGCGCCTGTTTCAGATCGGCGAAGATCGCCGTCACCTTCGGAACGACGAATGAGATCAAGAAGATGAGGATCAGCGCGCTCACAATCATCATCAAGATCGGATAGGTCAGAATGGAGAAGAGCTTGTTGCGAAGCCGAACCTGCGCTTCCAGGTAATCGGCCAGCCGGACCAAAATCCGATCGAGCGTTCCGCTCGCCTCCCCCGCCCGGACCATCTGTCGATAGAGCGGCGAGAAGACCTTCGGGTGGCGCGCCAGCGCGTCGGCGAGCGACGCCCCCTCTTTGACCCCTTCCCGGACATCGATCCAGATTTTTTTCGCGACCGGCTTTTCGACCTGCTCGGTCAGCGCCGCCAGCGCTTCCATCAAAGAGATCCCCGCTCCAAGGAGCGTCGAGAGCTGGCGGGTCATCACCGCCGTCTCGGCGAGGGTCATCTTCTCCGAAAAGGTCAGAACCGGTTTCGAGAGCCCGGTCGCCGCCTGCTGCGCCGGCGTAATCTCCACCGGGAAGATCCCGCTCTTGCGCAGCTTCGCGCGCGCGACTTTGGGACTGTCGGCATCAACAATCCCAATCTTGTTCTTCCCCTGAAGATCGAGTCCTTTGTATTCGTAGATTGCCATTTTAAAATCCGGGTGTCGGGTGACGGGGGCCGGGGGTCGGCAAAGAGAAAAAAGGCTTCAAAACTCTTTTGATCATTTCCCTGGCCCCCGGCCCCTGGCCCCCGACCCCTAAAAAATCTCCTCCTGTGTCACCCTCAGCACCTCCTCCGTCGTCGTCATTCCGGTCATAATTCGCCGCGCGCCGTCCTCCCGCAGGGTCACCATTCCTTTCGAGACCGCTTTCGCCTTGATCCGCGAGGAGTCGACTTTGGAGAGGATCAGATTCCGGATCTCATCATCAAGGACCAGAATTTCATAAATTCCCGATCGCCCCCGATAGCCGGTATTGATGCAGTGCGCGCACCCCTTCCCCCGATAGAAGAGCCGGTCGCCGATCTGCTTGAGGCCGAGCTTCCCCAACTCCTCCGCGGTCGGTCGATAAGAGACGCGGCACTCGGGACAGATCTGCCGGACCAACCGCTGCGCGATGATGGCGACAACGGAAGAAGAGACGAGAAACGGCTCGATCCCCATGTCCAACAGACGGGTGATCGCGCCGGCCGAATCGTTGGTGTGGAGGGTGGAGAAGACCAAGTGCCCGGTAAGCGACGCCTGAATGGCAATTTCGGCCGTCTCCGTGTCGCGGATCTCCCCCACCATGATGACATCGGGGTCCTGCCGGAGAATCGAGCGAAGCCCGTTCGCGAAGGTCAATTGAATTTTCGGATTCACCTGGATCTGACCGATCCCCTTGAGCTGATACTCGATCGGATCTTCGATGGTGATGATGTTCTTGTCGGGCGAGTTGATCTTGCTCAGCGCGGCGTAAAGGGTCGTCGTCTTCCCGCTTCCGGTCGGGCCGGTGACCAGGAGAATCCCATGCGCCATCTGAATCAACTGGTCCATCGTCGCAAGCCCGTCGGGGGAGAGGCCGATATCTTCCAAGTTGAGAAGCAGGCTCGTCTTATCGAGAAGACGCAGCACCAGCCGCTCGCCGTGCGCCGTCGGAACGTCGGAGACGCGGATGTCGATCTCCCGTCCCCCCATCTTCAACCCGATCCGCCCGTCCTGTGGCAACCGCTTCTCGGCGATGTTCATCCCCGCCATGATCTTGATTCGGGAGATCAGCGATGACTGCAGCCGCTTCGGCGGCGAGAGAATATTGTAGAGGACGCCGTCGATCCGATACCGGACCGCAATCTCTTTTTCAAACGGCTCGAAGTGAATATCGGAGGCGCGCTGCTGCACCGCTTGGAAGAGGATGGAGTTGACCAGCCGAATCATCGGCGCTTCATCGCTCGCGTCGAGGAGGTCTTCCGGCTCGGCCAGCTCCTCCGCCAACGCGCTCAGACTCTCCCCCTCCGCCATATCGGAGATCGCCTGCTCGGCGCCGGCGGTCGCCCGCTCATAAACATAATTGATGCTGCTGACCACCACGCGGGAGGGGACGGCGACCACCTCGATCGGCTCCCCCAGAAGCAGGCGCAGATCATCGAGCGCGCCGAGATGGAGCGGATTCGACGCGGCGACCTGAATCGCCTTGCCGTTGCGCTTGAAGGGGAGCAGCTCGTAGCGCTTCGCGAAGGAGATCGGAACCTTCTCCGAAAGGGAGGTCTCGATTTCTTTTGGATCAAGAGAAGAGCGGTAGGGCAACTGCCATTGTTGAGAGAGGGCCTCCAGGACCGCATCCTCGGTGAGGACCTTCAACCGGACCAGAATCTCTCCGATTTTCCCCCCCTGCTCCTTCTGGATGCGGAGCCCCTCTTCGAGCTGCGCGGGCGTCACCGCATGTTTTTCGATTAGAATCTGCCCGATGAGCGGGCGTTTCTGTCCAACCATTCTCGTTAAACGTTAAACGCTCATCGTTAATCGGAAAACAAACTGACGTACGTTTAACGAATAACGACGAACGAATAACGTCTCCTTTGCTAATGCGGAAGATTGACCATCTCGCCAAAGAATTCCTCGCGGGCCTCTCGTCCTTCCAAACGATTCTCGAGCATGAACGTTTTTGCCGCGTCGATCTTTCTCTCTCGAATCGGGTCGAAATCCTTCGAGTCGCGAACGAGGTGCGGGGTGAGGAAGATCAGGAGGTTGGTCTTCTCCAATCTGCGCTCCTGAAATTTGAAAAACCAACCCAATAATGGGATATCCCCCAGCAGCGGAATCTTCCGATCGGTGACTTGAACATTGTCCCGAATCAAGCCGCCGATGACGACCGTCTGCGCATCGTGGACGATCACCGTGGTGTTGGCCGACCGCTTGTTGGTGGTCGGGCCGAGCACCGTCGTTCCGACGGTCTGCGCTGTGCTGACCACGGAAGAGATCTCCTGATAGACATCGAGCTTCACCAGATCGTTCTCCAACACCTGGGGGGTGAGGCGCAGGATGATCCCGACATCTTTTCGCTCGATCGTCGTCTGGACATTCCCGCCGACCGTCTGGCTCTGCGCCCCCGGAAAGGGGACATTCTGAGCAACGACGATCTCGGCCTTTTGATTATCGCTCGTCAACAGTTGCGGGGTCGACAGAATGTTCACATCGGTGGAAGATTGCAACGCATTGAGCAACGCCCGGACGTTCACTGTGCCGACCTGCACCCCCGGAACCTGCGACAGAGCGATCAGATCGCTTGGATTCTGATTGAATCCCCCGATCGCCGCCACGCTGTTGTTGCCGCTTGTGTAGCCGAAGACCACGCCGAGATCGGTCCCCAGATCCCGCAGCTTATCCGCCTCCAGTTCCAGCACCACCGCCTCGACAAAAACCTGGCGCCGCCGCATATCCAATTTTTGGATGACCTCTTTCAAAACTTCATAATCCTCGTCGGTCGCGGTGATGATGAGGCTGTTGGTCACCTTGTCCGAGAGGATCTGAACCGTTCCGCTGATCTCCCCGGTCGGCCGCACCGCACGACGCGCCGGGCCGGCGGTCTTCGCCACCAATCCCAACAGAACCTTCGCCACCTCCTCGGCCTGGGTGTTCTCCAAGGTATAGACATGCACCGCGCGATCGGGAGGAACTTCGGCAAGCGGAACGATTTGATAGACCGGCCCGCTTTGAACGACGCTGAACCCTTTCAACTCCAGAACCGAGACAAAGAGATCGTAGACCCGATCGACAGAGACCTTCGAGGGGGAGAAGATCGTCACCTTTCCTTTCACCCGCTCATCGATCACAAAATTTTTTCCGGTCAACTCGCTGACGAACTTGACGAAAACGGGAAGGTCGACATTGTTGAAATCGAGGGTGATCAGTTTTTCTTTCGGTGCGGGACGTTCTTTCTCCGGGGCCTGGACCTTTTCCTGTACTTTCTCCAACTCTTGGGCCCGGAGAGAAAGCGGCTCAACGTTTCCAAGCACAATGAGAATCCAGAGCACGAGACAGGCCGCGAGGCGTCTCTTCATAAAACTTCCCTATCGAATTTCGTAGCTGAATGTCTCCTTCTGGTTGTTGCGGACCAGATCGACGGTAATCGCGTTCTCGTCTTTGAGCTGCTCGAAGACTTTCATGAAGTTTTGAGGATCTTTCACTTCAATGCCGTTGATCTGGTGGAGGACGTCGCCGTTTTGCAGGCCGATTTTAGCGTAGAGGGAATCATCTGTGATGGCGAAGATGCGGAACCCATCCGGCTTGCCATCGGTGAAGTTCGGAACAACTCTTGCCTTGGTCAAAAGCTGGGGAAGATTATCGACCGCATTGTCAATCTCATGGCGATCCACCACCCAGCGATTTTTTCCGACCGCGCGGATGTTGCTGCCGGGGGTCGGCGGCGGGGTGGGGGGCAATGCGGCCGGCGTGGCACGCGGCGCCGCCGCTTTATCCTCGGGAAAGAGGGTCACTTCCAAGGTCTCCGTATCGGCGCCTCGACGGACCATCACTTTATTCCGGCTGATCTTCACAATCTTTCCATCCTCTCCGATCGGATCGCCGATCCGATAGAGGAGTTGTTCATGAGTCTTGGCATCTTCGATAACCGCGTACGACTCCTCCTCGCTTCCAACCATCGTTCCGAGAAGGGTTTGATTGAGGGGTGTTTTGGGAACGACCACTTCCTGGAGCGGCTGGGACGGCCCCGTGGAGGTTGTCTCCGGTTTCTTTCCCCGCATCTTGGAGTTGAAGATGTTTCCTTCGATGATGGCGTTATAGTCGCGGCTCGTTCCTTTCGACACCACCGCCGAAACCGGGGTGGGATTTCCCCCCTTCGGAACCGCAACCGACGCCTCGAGCCGGGAGCCGATGGTCGAATTCGCCATATCGGCGATAAAATACGACCCCGCTGCAATCATCGCCAGATGCAAAAGCCAGAAATACGATTTAAACATGCAAACCTTCGTAAGAATGAAATTTTCTTATCTATTATAAGGAATTTGACAGCAATGTCAAATGGGGAGGGATCTACAAAGGGAATGAACGGACCTCCACTCCCTCACCGTACTTCTAAGGGAAAATAAGGCCTGGAATTAGTCAAAAGCCCTAGAAAAATTTTCTCCTCGCTGAACGGTTCCGCTCTTTCGGCTCCATGATGTCTCTACCTTTTTCCTTCTCCATGAATCCGAACCTGCGTCTCCTCAATAATCCATAGACGGTGTTTCACAGGCTCTTTCATCATCAACGGAATCGCGCGACGAAAAACATTGATCAAATTCCGTTTGTCTTGCCGATGGACACGAAGCGTCATGATTCCTGAAGACTGTTCCGGAGGATAGGTTCGAATGTCTGCAAAGTCCAAATCCAGTGTGACTAATATGCGATCTTCTCGCACACAGATCTCCATGAGAGATGGATCATTCTCTCCTCCCGTCCTTTGATCTATCACGGTCATTGCGTCATGGCCGGTTGCACGAAGAAGTTCGGCGAATTCTATCGGTAAATTCTCATCAATTTTAAACTTCATCCGCCGATGGTGGTGGGAAGGGGCGCGACTCGTTCGCGGGCAAGCTCGGCGGCGTAAGCGATCGCCGCCTGAATATCTTCAAGAGTGAGGGATGGATAGCTACTTAATATTTCTTCCGGGCTGATTCCTTCCGCCAAATTATCGAGGACCACAGACACCATCACGCGTGTCCCTTTGACACAGGCCTTCCCATGGCAAACCAGTGGATCTACAGAAACTCTTTCTCTCCAATCCATTGCCGTATCTCCTGATAATGGAGATATTATACACTTCTTCAGCTTTTTGGTACACCGTAAAGTCCTGACCCCCAGTCGCAATTCTACTGCAAACTGAGCAGCACCAAAATCTCCCCTTCTCCCTCTTTCAACGGCTCCAGTGCTTTGCCGATCAAGGTGCCTGGCCGGTGGATCGGCACGCCACCGAGATCGCGACGCGCTGCGCGCGTGTCACACAGAAACTATTTCAAATCGGTCACAGATATGGTACTCTTTACCCTAGAAGACCGAACCAGAAAGGAAAAATCTTTAATCATGTCGAGAATTACCCACCCCCATATCACCCATGATCCGGCAATTTGCGGCGGAAGCGCCGTTATTAGCGGGACCCGCTTCCCCGTCCGATCTGTGGTGGTTTATCTCCTTCATTACGGTTTAACTCCCGAAGAGCTGGTCACCCGGTTTCCAGATCTTACCCTTGCCCAAGTCCATGACGCCCTGGCGTACTACTACGACAATCGCAAAGAGGTAGAAAAGGAAATTGCTGAGAATACTGAGGACGCCGCTCGTAGACGGTTATCCTCTTGATCCAAAGGGAGAAGCCACCGCGATCTACAGAAGCCAAGAAATCTCCGATTGGGTCGCTTACCCACTGCGGCTAAAAACTTTCCATGGCGATCAGATTATACCTCGATGAAGACGTCGATCCCCTTCTGGCTCGGGTTCTCAGAGATCGCGGAATAGATTGCCTATCCACACAGAAGCGGACAACCGCGGCCTTTCGGATTCCGATCAACTCGCCTTTGCCACAAGCCAGAGGCGAGCGCTCCTGACTTTCAACGTTAAAGATTTTGTCTCCCTGGCCCAAAGATACTCCATTATCGGAAAACATCACAGCGGAATCATCGTCTCCGACCATCTCTCTTTTCGAGATCTCCTTCGTCGTATATTGGTTCTTCTCAATCAGACTCAGGACGACATCACCGATCAACTCCTCTGGCTTCAAGATTTCAAGAAACCAAACAACCCGTGAAACTTTATTGCAGGCTGAGCAACACCAAAATCTCCCCTTCTCCTTCTTTCAGAGGCTCCAGCGCTTTTCCGATCAAGGTTCCAGGGCGGTGGATCGGCACCCCTCCGAGATCGAGCGGCTCCGATTTCATTGCGACCCCTTCTTTGTCGCTGGTGACGAGGAGATCTCCGACTTGGACTGAACCCTTGGCAGCATCGACTTTCACTTTGACTCGGCCCGTGGTGGCCACTTTGACTTTGCCCTCTCCGCCTTCTCCGAGGAGCAGACCGGGTGTGTCGGAGACCACGCCAGCGACGCGTGTGTCGTAAGGTCGCACGGAGGGAAGAACCTGATTGGAATGATCTGCATCCAAAATCACAACTGTTCCCGCCGGCATCGTTTTGGGAGAGGTGACCCACTCGGCGACGTCTTGATACTTTGCGGCAATGTTGCCGGTGACTGTGACATCACCAACCACGTGGAGCTTGGTAGAAGGGGTTGATGTCCCAATCCCGACATTCCCATCCCCCCTTATTCGCATCACTTCCGAGTTGTTGACAAAAAACTTATGACCGAACAATGTGCTGTTACCTGTTCCAGACCGATATGCCAGATATCCCTCACTGGCAGTCGGTCCCATACCAATTCCATAAGCCGGCATTCCGCCAGAAGTTGCTGGATAAAAACTAAGAGCTACGGTCTCTGCATTGCTATTGTATGCATGGACCGCCAGCTTCGCATCAGGCGCCGTCGTTCCGATGCCGATATTGCCTCCGCCGTTGAAGTAAAAATTCCCTGGTGTGTTAATCCAACCCGGAGCAGTAAGTGACGCCATCGGAAAATGCACAAAGGTTGCTCCGTTTCCAGAAATATCAAAGGAACCATATGCGCCACCACCTCGATTTAGATTAAACGCAAATACATCATTCGTTCCCGATGCAGGGCCTTGGAAAGTGGTGGTATGATTGGCAGCAGACGTGTTTGTACTGGTTATTGTTAAACCATTTCCGTAGGTCACGCCGCCACCAATGCCTACGGAACCTCTAACGTCTAAATTATTAGTTGGTGCCGTCGTCCCGATACCGACATTGCCAGTTGCGGTTAATGCCATTACTTCTATTCCGTTATAATTCGTGACTCCGTATTTGTAGTCATTGGTGTTGTTGGTCACGAAAGTCAGACTTCCATTTGTCCCCGTCCTTCCAACGATAATGTAGTTCCCTCCATTATTTCCTAATTGCAGGGCATTCCAGGATAGAGCTGCCTTATAGGTTTCATCACTCGAGTAACGAGCGAAAACTTGTCGACCCGCATCGACTCCCAAATCCCCCATGACATGTAATTTATAGGCCGGGTTTCCCGTTCCAATACCTACATTAAGATTTCCGTTATCAGGGTAGAGATTACTTCCATTTACATCCCATTGAGCCAGCGCAGCATTAGGTGGCTGAACGACAAGAAATAACCCAACTAGTAAGATGAAAACCGGGTGTAGGATTGTTCTCTTTATCATTAGAGAGAACCCTTGCTTTGAGAGATGTGCTTGGCTCATGGATCTATTCCTCCGAGTTGGTTCCAACAGCAGATTCGACTCTGATAAAAAAATAAGAACAATAATAAAAAGATTTGCAGGTCGGGCAGGATGATGAAAGCGGCTTAGAGCTTGAAGAGAAATTCTCGTCTTGCGAATGCTTTATTCCAAAGAAAACTTTTATTGCATGCTCAATAAGACCAGAATCTCTCCTTCTCCTTCTTTCAGGGGCTCCAAGGCTTTTCCCAAAATTGTCCCCGGCTGGTGGAAGGGCCGCCCGTTGATCTGCATCGGTTCCGATTTCATCGCGACCCCCTCTTTGTCGCTGGTGACGAGGAGATCGCCGACCTGAACCGGCTCTTTCGTGGCATCCACTTTCACTTTCACCCGGCCGGTGGTGGCGACTTTGACCTTGCCGTCTCCGCCTTCACCAAGGATCAGTCCAGGGGTATCCGATACGACTCCTGCCACCCGAGTGTCATATGCCTGCACGGAGGGAAGCACTTGGTTGCTGTGCGCTGTATCGAGGACCACGACTGTTCCAGCAGACATCGCTTTGGGAGAGGTGACCCATTCGGCCACGTCTTGATACTTGGCGGCGATGTTGCCACTGACATTGACATCACCAACGACCTGAAGTTTTGCATTTGGGGCGGCCGTCCCGGTGCCGATGCCGACGTTGCCATTATTCTTGATGACCACAAGATTTCCGGTCCATCCATATGTATCGTTCATCGTCGAGATGGCAAGATCACCATTTGCTTGCTGAAGAGCGATGTTCTTCACTCCTGCCGCAGCTCCTCCGTGGCGTAGAACAAGATATGGGTTGGTGTCATCCTCAAGGACCGACATGGAGTAGTTGGTCCCCTTAACGTGAAATTTTTTATCGGGGTATGATACTCCGACTCCGACATACCCGGCGCTGGTAATCGACAAATTCGTTATGGTGTCTGCATTATCTCTGAAGAGAATGTTCCCGGCCGATGGCCCCTTAATGTTAAGACTTCCGCCCGGACCCTCATAGATTCCAGCATCCAGAGCATTGGTAGCGCTCTTAAAACTAAGGTTTTGATTATTTGCAATGGCCGCCGCCCCATTCACGTCCAATTTCACTGTCGGACTCACTGTTCCAATACCCACATTACCTGAATTTGTAATTGTTAGCCGCTCTGTTGTGGTCAATGACGTGTCTGCGCCACCTGCGTTTGGAGCCGTGGCAATTCCGATATGACCGTCATCCTGGGAGGCATAAATGGTTCCGCTCCATCCGTTTGATATCGACTTCCATCCTCCATTGTAGTAAATGTTAAGACCCACCGTTGGCCAGTCGGAAATCAAAGATACCCCTCGTGTGTTGTTACCAACAAGTCCCAAGGTGGCGCCCTGCGCTCCTGAAACAACTAACGGTATCGTTCCGGCCATACTAACACTGTTGTTTGGGGTAGCCACTACTAATTTCGACTGCGGATTCGTCGTCCCAATCCCGACATTACTTGTAATTGGATCAACCGTTAAGAGCCATCCAGAGCTTGGTCCTGAAGCTAAATTGGAAGCCCAAACTCCCCATTTTTTTGACAACGGCTGAACTCCATACCCTACATAGGCAGATCCTGATCCATCATATGGAGTATAGATATCTAAACTACTGCTCAAAGCTGGCCTGGCCATCTGTATTACGTTGTTGTCTGAATCATAATTTCCGATCTGTAATTTATACGCAGGAGTCGTCGTTCCAATACCAACATTGCCGTTGTCCTGTATGGTCATTAAAACTCCAGCAGTTCCAGAATTGAACGCTCCGTTTGTTGATTCTCGCGACCGGCCAAAATGCAGCTTCCAACCGGTGTTATCTCCAAATCGGATAATTCCAGAATTAGGACTCCCCGAGCCCGCTTCAAAACTCAATCCCCCGACATCTCCTATAAGGTCCAAATTTCTACTAGGACCGGTCGTCCCAATCCCGACATTACCTAATGTTGTACATACCGAGTTTTGACATGACCACTGGGCCTGTGCGATCTTCGGCTGATATGCGACAAGAAAAATTCCAATAAATGAAATAATCATCAATCGCAGGGTTGCTCTACTCTGACTTCGATGTTGCATTTGACGCATGGATCGATTCCTCCATCTGATCGGTCAATACTAAAAACGAAGAATGAACAATTATTTCACTGCTTGGCGAAGCTCTTGGACATGGGCTCCCTTGATTAAGGTTCCTGATGCCCCCGTCGTTAAATTTGGATCTGTATAAGAGGGAGCCAAGAATCCAAGCGAGGTCAAAGCCTGATTGAGGTTACTCCTCAGGTCAATAATATGCTGCGCCTTAACGGGATTCCCTATGGCAGGTGGTAAGACGGAATTCCCCTGTCGATCGGTCGTCGACCAGTTTAACGCGGGTAAACCCGCCGTCGCGCGAACGGCGTTGACCGCCGTAAAGAGGTCCGTAAAATGCTGGGCCTTCACGATGGTCGACTGCGTCACGATTGGATCATCGGCGAAGATAAAGGTCGTCGCCAAATCAACATTGCTGTAGCCGGACTTGTTCCCTGCGGCATCCACTGCACGAATGCGATAAAGGTAAGTGGTACTCGAACTCACCGTGCTGTCTGAATAAGTGGCTGTCGCGGGACTCCCAATCAAACTGAACGACACATGATTGGAACTTCGCTCGACTTCATAATGGTCGACAGCGATATTATCCGTGGAAGCAGTCCAGGTTAGATTCACTTGGCTTGTACTAACCGCCGTCGCGACGAGATTGGTCGGAGCGGTGGGGGGAGTCGTTTCAAGACCGGGGTTAAAATATTTTACGGTGGCGTAATCAGGGCATAATAAATTAGCTGTGATCGATTTAACTTGAGTTGACAGGGAACGAGAAAGTGTGGTCAGGTTCCTCCTGGACACAAACAATCATTGGGGTAGGCGCCCCAATCATTTGGAG
>Ga0209810_1002476_pt1 | contig 22041 bp, 23 predicted proteins | sample Coa_R1_7_FD_187159 | JGI IMG/M metagenome (GOLD analysis project Ga0209810, IMG submission 187159) | Surface soil microbial communities from Centralia Pennsylvania, which are recovering from an underground coalmine fire - Coalmine... | ecosystem: Environmental > Terrestrial > Soil > Unclassified... | reverse complement strand
CGCCGCTTGCGTATCCGCTACGAGCGCCGAGACGACATCCACGAAGCGTTCCTGCTGTTGGGCTGTGTGCTCCTCTGCTGGAACGCTTGGCTGACAGGGTTTTGTTAGGTGCTCTAACAAGGCTAATAGGAGAGCCGAGGTCAACTTAGCATAAGCTTCCCTTTTCTTCTTCAGGTACTCTCTTCTCTGCTTTTTCCGCTCCAGTGTGCTGCTCATAGTCAGCGATCCCCCAAACCAACCCTTCGTGCTCTGGTCTGCCGATTCCTCCCACCGATCGTTCCAACTGCATACTATAGGGGACCTACACCGTGTAGGCTTCGCCTACTGTAAGCACTTTGACTTTTATCCCATCGGCTTACTGGCTCAGGCGGCCTCGGTCACGGCAAAGGGAATAGGTGCGTAGGGGCAGATCGGGCAATTCGACGGGGGTAAGCAGAGGAGGGGCTATGCAGGGAAGGACACAGCCCCTCGGCACGGTGTGCGTGCGAGTGAGAGTGAAGTCTCGTAGGATAAGGCTCATACGTAATCAGCGGGCAAATGTTCCCACAATTTGAGTGAAATTTTTACATTGCACAATTAGTCGTGGTTCCTTTCTTCCGATAATCGGGTAGACTTAGGATGGTAGATAAGTGAGATGATCCGCCCCTTGTGGACCGGGAAGGCCGTGAACCTTCCCGATCCGTTGTGTTACTGGCCTTGTAGGCGGCGCTTGACTTCCTCCGCCCCCTTCCGGTAGATGGCTACACAGATCCATTCCCCGTCTTTGTCATAGAGCGTCCAAAACTGCGTATTCCGGTAACAAGTGATCTTCATAGAAGCGTCTCCTCGTCCGCGAACTGATACAGGATATTAGCCTCTAAGCTTTCTCCTGAAAGAGAACGGTAGTGGACAAGTAAAGCAGTCAGTTGCTTGCCAGCGATCAGATCCCCGATTAGTGCCGGGTCGGTGGTCTGTCCGGCGATCTTGCCGGTAGCGTCCAGCAGGTTCCAGCAGCGCCATTTGCCAGTAGGGTCTACATTGCCGCGCCGGGGTAGAGTAGCCGGATCGTTTTGTGCCTTGCATGTAAAAATCCCTTCGGAGAAAGCCTCCGTTCACTACACCCACGCTGATGTAGCGGAAGACTTTCGCCCGAAGGGGCTGCGGTTCGTCTTATTGGTTGTTCGATCATGGACGGGGGCGTTTCCGCTTCCCCGCCTTTTGAGGTCGTATATTCAGTGACTTAGGCCCATGACGTGAGTGGTCACATTCGAGACTGTGACGGGCCGATTTCTTCTCATATACGGGGATGACGGGACTTGAACCCGCGACTTCCTGCGTGACAGGCAGGCACTCTGACCACTGAGCTACACCCCCATGCCCCTGCATTTTGGGCAGATGACAGGTCATAGTATACCACTGGCAGCCTTCACCTGTCAATCCTAAGACTTAGACCGAGCACATCAGCAATCTCAGCATAGAAGGAGAAAACCATGCTGCTCGCTGATGTCATTCAAGACTACCTGAGCTTCATCAAGAATGAGAGAGGGCTGTCCTTCAACACTCACAAGGGCTATCAGACCTCTCTGCGGTATCTGTGCCGATGGCTACAGGAGAATGGCTACCCTGAACCTGGCATTGACACCTTCACCACGCTTACCCTTCGCCGATTTCTCTATGCCCTGGTAGGGAGGAGCTGTAGGCCCAGGACCATTCATGGCTACTTCCATAGCATCAAAGGGCTAGGGGAATTCCTGATAGCTCAGGGGGTCCTTACGGAGAACCCGGCTAAGGCCCTGACCCTTCCTAAGAAGGATGCTGCTCAGAGGAAAATGGTCACTGATGAAGAGATAGCCCAATTGCTCCAAGCCTGTGAGCGACAGCGAAATCCCAGGCAGGTAGCTTTCAGCAGGGCTATACTGGCTGTGCTGGTCTATGGGGGCCTGCGTAGGCAGGAGTTGCTGGATCTGAAGCTAGAGGATGTTTGCCTGAAGGAGCAGTCTATCCTCATTCGCAGGGGGAAAGGTTCCAAGTCTCGCAGGATCTACATCTGTCAGGATTGTGTGGATGCCCTTCAAGAGTGGCTGGCACTAAGGCCAAAGGACTGTAAGCATAACTACCTCTTCGCCTTTGATAAGAATAGGCGCATTCACAGGAATGGCCTCCACACCCTAGTAGAAGAGCTTAAAGCAGTAGCAGGGTTAAGAGATAACAAGAATATAGTTCCTCACTCTCTGCGCCATGCCTGTGCGACAAGGCTTCTCAGGAATGGGGCTGATCTTAGAAGCATCCAGGCTTTTCTAGGTCACTCCCAGCTTCAGACTACTGCTATCTACCTGCATACCAGTGAGGAGCAGCTAAGAAACATAGCCCATCTGTCTGCCTTGATCCCTCAGAGGCCACAGCAGCAAGAGGAGGCTCACCAGCTACCCAGGAGGGAGAAGGAGCAGCAGCACCACAGACTGAGGCGTATTCCACGCTGACCTATAGCATACTAGAGGCAGGGTGACCCAATCTCTCTGCCTCTTCTAACTAAATATTGCCATCAACCTAGACTAGCAAGCAAGGGTGGATATAGAGTATAATGTCTACATAAAGAGTGCAACTTTACCCTGATACATAATGTCAATTAGGTAACCGATAATAGGATGGTCACGCCATGAACCGAAAACTCAACTGGTCACATGTCCCCAAGCCTTCACTTGGAATTACTAATGTACTCAGCAAACAGATTGCTGATATAGAGAGGCGTCAGCCTGGGATCATTCCGGATTTGCGTAATGGTCAATCTCTGTTTATAGCTTCCGACTATGGGGGACACCATTCAAAGGCAGGGCATCAAATTCTGTCCTTCCTTATTACTGACAACTATTCCACACCTACATGGCTTATGCTGCAAAAATTCTTCAGAGAGCTTTATTTGGCAGGCTACCCTCGTCGAATTTCATATAAAGCTATCCATGATGGTGTCATAGCTAGATCATTAGAGCAATTCCTCACCTTAGCTGACACTATCAATGGAATCCTATTTACCATAGCCATTGATAAAAGAATAGAATATATAGTCCTGAAAGAGAATGATAAGCAGATCCCTTCTCAACTCAAGGACTGGAAAATATCAGTCTACGAGAAGATGCTGAGGATTATCAACATAATAAGTATGCTAGTTGCTGGACTTTCTGCTCCAGGACAAGATGTATATTGGCTAACTGATGAAGATGATATTGTAGCCAATGAATCAAGAACTGATGATTTGCTATGGGTTCTCCGTCAAATTCTCATCCAATATCTTACACATCCTTTAAGAGATATTTTTATTTCAACAACAGCAGGGGATAATGAATTTGCAGCAGAAGATTTAGCTGCTATCCCCGACTTAATAGCTGGTTGCTTGTCAGATGTACTAACAATAAATACTCCAGATCAAAGGACAGCTAGCACAACAATCATTCATCCTACAAATATGAATTGCTCAGCAAAAGCTGACAAAATTCTGAAGTGGTATTTACAAACTGATCAGCCTCTCAGACGCTTACTATGTGAGATTGGCCCAGCAAATGAACCATCACAATATGCAATATATTGGCGGGAATTTATAACTTACAAATCTCCTAACTCTTATTATATTTTAGGTTGACTCAAGCCTTAGTATTGCCGATTTTTCATTTTAATTAGCTCCTTCTGTATTTCTTCAATTGGCATCTTGAAAAAGCCAAACACATCATATAGTGGTTGCAAAATGGCAGATACCACTTCTGGCAAATTAGAATCTATTTGCTCAGGTGTTGTTTCAGTATTTGTTACTACTCTATCTGTTCTAGCCTTGCGAGGAATGTATACCCTGCCTGGACTATGCCAGCTAGTGAACACTCTACCAGATAAACCTTCCCATGATGCCTGTACCAGAATACGAGTTGTAGAATCACTTAGTGCATTGGCAAGACGCTGGGCATGGAGCAAACATTCACCCACCTCCCAAATTGGTAGAACAGGATCTAGCACAGTTCCTGGCTGAACTCCATAGTATTGTGTGAGTCTACTACTATCATCACCATAACCTCTCAATAGGAACATCATACCTTTTGGTGATGCCCACCAGAAATCTGATAATCTAGGTTCTGGATCATTAATATCCTTTAACCAGCATTCTATGACGTTATCATGCATGGATGGACTCAAATCAGGTCTATTAAATATAGTCCATACAGGCCAACCGGTTAGGTGAGCATCCACCTTGTTCAACAGGTCAAGGAAATCTCCATGTGATAATGGCTTGAAATCACCTATCACGCGATAGGCAAATGTCCAAACACCATGCTCATACCTAGTGTTATACTCTTCTGTAGTCAATGTGGCTGCCTGCACTTTAAATCGTGTTATGGCTGCCTCAACCCAGTTTATAAACTCCTTCTCAATATCCTGATCTGGATTAGAGTTAGGTATCTGGATGCCAAATAGCAATGAGCGAATATCTGTTAGCAGTTCCTCTTTTGCCATTCTCACACATCTATTGATTAGATCATCCCATTCTTTTGCTGTTTGTATCTGCTCACTCTTAGGTCCTAGTCTGCGAATATAATAGCAGTTTTGTTTAACATGTGCAAGATTTGGACCATCAGCTTTTGAGCGAATAGGCACTCTATGCCCACCTGGTACAACAATAACAGGGTAAATCTCTCTGGTTGTTGGATGTTCTATATGATGCATGCTGCAATGGAAAGAAGGTTCAGCAAAACGTTGAACAATACTATTGATAGCATCTTGCGAGTAACCTTTGAGGTTAGTAGGTCTATTAGGATCTGGTTGCCATGCTCCACCTACTTCTGCAAAGCCAATAAGAATATAGCCACCACCATGATTAGCCAACGCCAAAATAGCCTGAGCAAGGTCAGCTTGATTCTCTTTAGCATTGGGATCATTTTTAGTTGATATATCAAGCCATCCTTTTAGCTCAATATCTAATTCCTCTCTTGGGATGGCGACTAAATCCTGAAGGTGTGACTGAAGATTGCTCATTTGTTCTGATGGCATTTTCTATTCTTCCTCCTCAAGCTAGCTCTATTGTATTGACATCTCAGCAGTCCTTTTGGTTGCAGATATTATGACAGAAGTGAGGACATAGTTTCAATTATCACTACTAGCAGCCCTATTATAACCTCATTTCAGGGATCTGTTAGAAACCACCACATCACACTGAAGAGACCGGGGGGTATCAAAATTCTGCCGACGGTCTCCCTACAGACCGTTCTCCGGTCTTCTTTTGCTGTAGCTAACCCTCTCCCTTCCTAATGAGGGCGAGAGCTGTCGCCGAGGTGCGAGGACCCTTGAGAGCGTATGCACCGAAGTACTCAAGGCGAGCAGGTGACCAGGTACAAAGGGGAGCTTCTGGTCGATAGCTCCCTGGAGAAAGACAGTACAGCCGTGTGCCCATTCGAGTAGAAAGGAGCAACCCGCCATGTGGCAAGCGATCAAGAAAGCTTGTACCCACGTCCTACAGGGAGGCAGGAGCCTGGCACGCAGGGCCTGGGCCACCATCAAGAAGGTGGTTCCAGGTCTTTTTGTTGCTACTGTGGCTGTAGATGCTGCTCTGTTGGCTTCTGGCAATAGCACCATTGTTGCTGGCGCCCTCAGTGGCATAGCTGCCTGCCTGAGTGTGGCCTTCATCCTCTTTGGCTTTACACCAGAGACCAGGAAGAAGGTCGTTGGCTTCCTGGCTAAGTACGGCAACTACCTCGACATGGCGCTGACGGCCTTGTTGACCTGGTTAGGCTTTCAGGTCTCGGTGACAATGGGCCTGACTGCCTTGTTCATCGGGGTCAACATCAGTGGCTCTCTGGCGCTGATCCGCTTTCTCCATGCCTGGTCTCGCTAAGCAGGCCAGCTTCCAACTCTTCAGGCTGGGGCTTATGTCTAGCTCCAGCCTTTTCTATTCTGACCTAGAAAGGAGGTGAGAACACATGGTCACTCGGTTTCTGACGAAAGCTGTACTCCTGGGTGTCCGATGGGGCATAGCCCGCTATGTAGCCCGGCATGTTCATGGCACACTCTGGATGACCGAGCAGAGACTTCGCATTTACCGGGATATTCAGATCCTGCGCCTGAGAAGAAAGCAGGACGCCAAGAAGGAAAGGAGACAAAGGCGATGGACCTCCATCCTGCCTGCCTGGAAGAACAAGCAAAAGCCCTGATTGACGAGGGCTGCTTCATCAAGGCTCACCCGTCGAGGGTGGGCATTTTTTATCTCTGCTCTCCTGGTGACAAGGAGGGCATGACTGTCTTCACAACTCCCTTACCGGAGTTCTGCCCCTGCTCCAACTTCCAGAAGCTGGGTTGCTGTGAACACCTATTGGCTGTTCACCTGGAGCAAGAGAGGGAAGCTGCTCAGATGGCCGCCTTTGAGGAGCAGAAAAGCCTGCTGGCAGAGGGAGAGTGCTTTCTTGGCTGTGATTGGCCTGAAGCTGGCCTTAACCCCATAGGGACGGCCTGGTAAACAGCAAGGGCTTAGGGATGTTCTGAGCATCTCTAAGCCCCATTGGAGTCGGAGAAAATCTGATCCCTCTCCGGCTCCATTCTACCCCAAGAAAAGGAGCATTACAATGTCCACTGTGGACATAGCAGACAAGCTTATCACAATAAGCCTTGTCCCTCAAGAGACCAGTGCAAAGCTGGTCTCTTCTCTTTTGGAAGAGGTTCCTGCTCAGGAGAGAAAGCCTAATCCTGGCTGGTTCAAACCCGGCGATGATCCCCGGCGGCATATCTTCACACTTGAGGAGTGCCGAGAAGGAGGCATCAAAGGCTACCAGGCGGCCTGGGAATCTCTCGAACGCCGGTATCCGGGTTGTGACCCTCACTTCCTCCTGTGCGCCATCATCGGCAGCAAGCCCTGGTACATGCTCTTGGATAAGCTGGGGGAGGAGCCACTATGAAGATAGAGCGATATGGCCGCTATTGGGCAGTTAGAGATGAGCAGGGCCAACTCATCTGCCTGTGTGTGTACAAGAAAGGCGCTATGGAAGTGGTCAGACGCCTTCAGCAAGTCGAGAAAGGCAAATAGCAGGCATCAAGAGGCCGGGGAATACCCGGCTTTTTTGTTGTCTCCGCGATTACCTCAAGGGCTGGGGAGCTAGCTTCTCGCTGGCCCTTTTCTCTTTCAAGGAGAACATAAGATGAAATACTACGGAAAGGCACAAGAGGCAGCAGAGCAAATCCTGTCTGCTTTCCAGAGAGGGGATTTGCCCCAGGCTCTAGCTCAGGTGTTCATCCACAGGAAGGATGATGTTCCCTGCCGTCAGTGGAGCTGGAACAATCAGTTCCTTATAGCCTTGCATGGCTACACGGAGGCTAGAGGCTTTCGGCAGTGGAATGAGGTCGGCAGGAAGGTCAGGGCAGGAGAACATGCCTTTTCCATCCTGGCTCCTCTTTCGGGTACAAAGACAGAGACAGATCCCACGACTGGAAAAGAGGTCAAGCGCCCGGTGATCTACGGTTTCAAGAGTATCCCGGTGTTTGGCTTGGAGCAGACAGAAGGAGAGCCTTTACCGCAAGGAGATCCAGAAGTCGAGAACTGGATAGCTTCTCTACCCCTTCTGGAAGTCGCTAGAAGTTGGGGGCTATCCGTTCTGACATTCTCAGGCAGAGATAGCTCCTCACTCGGCAGATATGTCCTGGGCAAAGGGATTGCTGTAGGGGTTAAGAACCTTTCTACCTGGGCACATGAACTAATCCATGCAGCCGATCACAGGAATGGCAATCTGGTAGAGAGAGGGCAGCATTGGCGCTCTGAGGTAGTGGCCGAGCTAGGAGGGGCTGTGCTTCTGGAGTGCCTGGGACTTAGCGAGGAAAGCGATCGAGGAGGCTGCTGGCAGTATGTGTCCTCCTATGCTCAGAAGGCAGGCATAGAGCCTCTGGCAGCCTGTAGCCAGGTCTTGGATAGAACCTGTCAGGCTGTGGCTCTGGTGCTGGATGAAGCTGAGAAGCTGGCAAACAGAAGCTGCTGCTGAGTAGCTAGGCATCAAAGTGTAGGGGCTGGAAGATTTATGTTCCTCCAGCCTCCTAATTCACCGCCTATTTATAAACCTCACCACGAGGGCTAAATTCAACAAGGAAAATCTTATTCTCTTCTTTGTCAGGGAGATAAACCAGTCGGTAGTCTCCAAGTCGGTATCTCCACAGACCTTTCATATCACCGACAAGCGGCTTGATTGCATCACCTTTGACCTCAAGTGGATTCAAGACAATGTTTCTTATAACCATTAGAACCCTCCCCTGCTGATTCCTGTCAATATGGCTTATGTCTCCCATGAACTGATCAGTCATTACGACGGAAAGCTTCTTGGTTGTATTCACTGTATTCTCCTCTCGTGAATATAGGTATAGAGTCTGGTTCACTACTTTGAATAAGGGTAGAACTGAAGCAGACATAACCTGGCATTTTGTGGAGAGGACATCACCTCCTTAGAAGTACTTCTAAGTTAATACTGTAGTTGGTAGTTATTGCTAGTGTGGAAATTGGATCTAGGTCATCCTATCGGCTTGATGGATGAACCTATTGAGGACAGCACACATAATGACGCATTCACTTGAAGAAAAGTTACAAAATAGAGAAGGAATTTTCTTTGCCAGCTTGCTTGGAAGATATTGTCGTTTTGTGTGCTTACAACCCAATTCCTTGAGGAATTCACCAGCCAGGTGAACAGAATAGTTTAATCGAGTCCAGCTTTATGAAGGGCTTCTTCATATCTCTGGACAAACTTAACCAGATCTACCCCTAACGCATGGCAGACCTGGCGTAGTTCAGGTAGATCCAGCAGCTTCTCTCCCTTTTCATATCGGCTAACGAATGGTTGTGGCTTCTCCAACAGGGCAGCTAGATCAGATTGCCTAAGACCTGCCTCCTGCCTTAGTTGGCGTAACAGGTCCTGTAATACCTCTTGCTGAGGGGAAAAGACACTCTTTTGCATAGAAACATGATAAGAGGGCTTGACCATTATACATTTTCCCGTTATAATTAGATAACGATAGGTACATGGCTCACCTCGAAGACTATACAAGAATGGATCTTTACAGGAGGAAACAAATGGGCTGCCCAAATAAATATTCCATCGAGGTAGGGTGTATATATAACTGTATCACAAGTAACACCCAAATGTTTGAGGACTTCGGGGGCAAGCATTATCGTTCTGTATTGGTTGTGTCACTTCTAGGTCAATGCGCTAAGGTATATGCCTGTAGCAGCAGATTCGACGGTTTTAGCAAGCATGTGAAAAGCGGACATGGCAATGTAGACTTATATATTGTCTTTAAGAAAGGTTTATATTGTGTTCCTATTCGGAATTTAAAACTACCAGGTAGCAAGTGGGAGGAGTGGGCAGATTGGAAGAAACAGAATAAGAAGGTGATCCAAGATATTGAACGGGCTTCTTCAATCAAATGTAACAACTGTGTTATCTAACTGTTTAAGGAGAAACCAATGTCAAGCGAAGATAACAACCATCAAGATTTTAGCTGGGAAAATCTTATTCCTCCACCTGAACCAGAGGTGGTGTTTGATTACACAGATTACGCTAATTCAATAGAACCAATTATAACAGTGTATCTTCCTCAGAATAAGCAAGCCCGGCTTAATCTCTGGAGCAAAATGACTCCGGCTGAGAGAAATCTATGGATTGGAAAAAACATATACAGTATGTTTGTCCGAAAAATAGAAGCTAATGATTCTGACATTCATGGACAAGTTAGAGATTACGACCGATATATCCTGGAACTGCCAGGGCATTACTGTGTTGTTAAATCTACTGATGTAACTGAATGTGAACGAAAAAGCGAAGAAGAAGCTTGGGCTGATTGTCCTAAGTATTCTGAAACTGTACAAGATTGTATGGATTTAATTTTATCATTGCGAAAAAGTTGGAAGGTTGGATCTTTTAATCAAGAATTAGACAGGCATGATATTAATACGTTGAATATCACGGTTGATAAAGAGAAGTGGTTTGCATCTATCCATAAGACAACAATCTGGTGTAATAGAGATTGGTATGATGAAGGAAATTATTTTGGGGCTTTCGCCTATGCAGATACAATGCCAGAGGCTGTATGTATGGCATTATTCCTATTTCCACAAAAAATAGATATAGTGCCAGAAATAGCCCAAGAAGTCGCTGATGCTCGTTGAGAGAGTGAGCACTAGGTCTTTATAACCAATTCAGGCTAAATGCTCACGTTGTTGATAGTTATTGATAGGTTATTGCTTGGTTACAGGCTATTCAGACTGCATGATGGATAGACCAGTGAGAAGAGAACAGAGCCTAAAGTCAGGTCGTTCACAGGGTCGATCTCCAGTCCGATCTTGCCTCTCTGTTGAGCCTGCTTCCTATTATAGAGAGTATCTACCTACTTGTCAATACCACCATTAAATTCCTTAAGGAATCAAACTTTTATCTATGAATGTCAGTAATGTCAGCATTTCCCACACTATCTGCACATGTAGATTTTTTGAAAAAATAGATAACGACATGAATTATCCGGTCTTTCGAGCAACTTGATAAGATACTTATATAAGATTTACTGACATTACTGACATTACTTTATCTTTTTAGTCAAATAGAGATGCATCCGGTGAATATCATACCGGATGCAACCTAACAGTACGGAAGAGTGGCTAATTCTGCAGCCTCTTCCTCCTCAGCAGTAGCCACCAGATCAGTTGGGCGTAAATGCCAAACTGCCTGGGTTGCTCCTGCAAGCTTACGACGAACATGAAATGTATGCCTGGCTGCCTCCGTGCTGGCAAGTTTCCCCTGCTCATGTAGTCGCTTGGCAAGGGTTGCTTGCTGAATACTAACGCCGGGACCCATCTCCTTAGCTATTTTGTAGCTCAGTTCAGTATCAAGATAGAGGTCACTACCTTTTATCCAGCCAATACGGATTCCTCTGTTTTCCCAGTCTCCATGAAAGTCCCTTTGCCAGCCCCAAGAAGCAGGGCTAGGGGGTTCTTTCTCTATCTCAGGGTTATTGTCATCTACCAAAGCAACATAGGCTTTTCCTGCCAACATAGCAGCTTTCAAGAGCTTAAAGAAGCGGTCAACAGGGTTATTGTCCTTCACATAGGCCCCCTGGGTCTCACCTGCTACAATCAAGGCTCTCCAGGCTCTTGCCATCAGATTACTAACATCAACCTCATTGATAGCGCCCTCACCCTTTGCAAAAGACAGGAAGCACTTTAAGCCAATATAGAGGTGAGCTACAGTATCTGCATGTCTAGGATGAGCTTGCATCTCTGCTGCTGCCCTAGCACGGTATTGAGCAAATTCTTCCTCATAGAATGCCATCATCTTCTCATACCTCCCTGCCACTCGCTTAAGATAGCCGCTCATGGCTCTGGCATAAAGAGAGCCTTCTTTCTGACAGAGCGTTAGCATGGTCTTATCTACATCCCCAGGAGCTACTGAAAGGAATAGGGTCCTAGCCCTTGCACTTTCACCTGGAGGAATATCCTCTCCGGTAGAGAGGAGCAAACCTCGTGGACGCTTATCAGCACGAAGAGATAAGTCTGCCCCCATCCTTGTCCTGCTTGCATTGTTGCCCTGCCCTCGAAGGACTGTCTCTACTTTGGCGTTAAGGCGATCAGCCTCATAGGAGCCAGGAGGTGGCACATAATCATCAATAGGCATCAGGGTGTCCTTTCCGGTAAACAGCAGGCTGGTTAAGGCGTTGGCCGTTCCACTCCATCCAATCAACTGTCGAGATGTCAGTTGTGGAGCAAAATGGCGAGTGGCTAAGGTAGCAAGTTCAGACTTGAAAACGCCAGTCTGCCCAAACAGGTGAATGCTGAAATCTGCTTCCCTCAAGGCACTTCGCCAAATAGCTGCATAGATAGGGAAAATAAGCTCATCTTTTGCCAGCTTTAGCATCCGAAGAGAGGCATGGATAGCATCTACCAGATCCTGCCCTTCCGGGGGTGCTGGAAGCTGCCAATGGGAAAGTTGGTCAGGCAGCTTCACCATGAGGCTGGAATCAAGCCCATTTGGCCCAATGGCTCCCCCAGCATGCAGGTAGTACCAGCTATCCTCAACCTCTCGCCAGCCCAGGTGAGCATAGACAAGACGAGTTACCGCTTGTCCAGATAACATCTGGATAGCCACTTTAAGGTTCTCCTTCACCATTTGACCAACGTAAATAATCGCATTAGACCCTAAATGCTTCATAGGCCAGTTCATGCTCATATAATCCTGAGTTGATAGGGTAAAGCGTTGTGGTTTTCCCCCTTGTACTGTTGCCTCCATTTCGAGCAACCTGTGCTGTTCTACCCCATCATCTTCAGTAACATCAGCTACTATCCGAGCGTCAAAGTTAGAGAGCTGAATGTCTTGTAAGCCGGCTGCTGAAGGACGGCGATACCACAAGGCACCATTTTGTTGAAAATACGGAGAAGCATTTTCTTCATTATAGGTTATGAGCGTTCTCTGCTGAGGGCGAGCTGGTTCTAACAAATTCCTTAAGGAATTCCAATTCTTATCTTGGCAGCTATTATGGAAGCAATGAAATGCCCTTCGTCCATCCTCAAACAGAAAGACGGCTGCCTCCTTTGCGGTATGCTCAGGATTAAAGGGACAGGCTGCCAATTGATAGCGTATACCCTCCTTATAAGAGGTTTCTGCAATCACCTTCAAGCCATGTTCATCCAAGTAAGCGCGCATATCAAATGGATGAGAAGCACCCTTGCTAATGGCTTGTGATTGTGGCTCAACTTGGATCACATTCGCTATTTGTTTCAGAACATCTGAACACACAGGTTCCAATGATTCTGGTATGTCCAGAATACGAGCTAGCCTGTGTGGACGCTCTGGTAGGTTATCCCCTTTTACGGAGAGAGTACCATAGAGTTTACATATCCGAGAAGCATTGTAAGTTGTTCGGTCTACGGTGACTCTCTCATCATCAAAAAGGCACCCTAGCCCGGCCAGCATAGCCTTAAGTAGATCTGAGCTAGGTTTCTCATTCGGCAAGTCTATGGGGATGAGCAAGTGCCCACCATTCCCACTGTCAGCATAAACTGAGGAGATGCCATGTTTCTCATTAAGAAACTTCCTACACTCCTCTGCCTTTTGAAGGGCAGCATCATGCTCACTGTCTGTAGCTGAGATACCAGCAGATCTCTGAGGATCAAAATCAACTAACAGCCAACGTAAACGAATTACATCGCTATCGCTTGTTGTAGCCTCTGCATAGGTCTCAGCCCTATTCTTGCGTCTAGCCAACAAAGCAGGGTTGATTTTATTCAAGGTAATATACAGGTTAGCCTGCCCATTCCATTTTGCGGCACTTTCTACTAAGGCATCAGGGTGATTGAAATAGCCACTAATGGTCTTGTACTTTCCAGCCTTTGGAGCACGCATTTCAATTACTGATCCATCAGTCATAAGTATTTTCATAATTTGTCTAATTGTAGTCTCTTCACATTTTAATGGTTTGTTCATGGTTCCAAATTAATTTTAATAGCAAGCGTTGAAATAAATATTGTGCATGCCATTTTTATACCTTTCTTGTTTTTATTATTGATAGGATGTAACTCATAATATGCTAGAAGAGAGAATCCCACCAATAAAAACCTTTAATCCTTCCAAAATGGCGTGAATGCAATTATTGCATTTTATTTCTGCTTAGTCCATTGAAAATTATTCCTAGCAAACAATTAGGAGTGTGCTTGAAACTAATAATTTAAATTAAATAATTAATTAGTTTTGTCTGCTCGAAGTATGGGAAGGTAGTCAATTGAATGCTACCTTCCCAATGAAAGAGTGTGTCTAAGCTACTTTGATGAATTAGATTCAGCAGTTTGGCCCCTGAAGTATTTCTTGAAGAATTTCTGAGCTTCTTCTACAGAATAGCTTGGGCCAAATTCTGCATGAAGATTTTGATGCAAAGGAGGAATGTCTTGCTCAATCATATATGCCTGTACAGCAAGATTATCTAAGTGAGCACCTAATCTTGTAATGATGTCACTCAATCTTGCCATGAAGTCACTAAGCTTTTGCATCTCCTCCCATATGTCTGCCTGCTTTGCATGTAGTAGCTGAAGCTTATCTACTTGCTTGATGTCAGGATCTTGCGCTATCAAATGCTGAATTGCATCTAGCGGAGAGCAAGGTTCCGCGAATGGATCTTGCTGGACTATGGTGGACATTTGTCCCTCCTTAAGAATTGTTTGCCTGGTTATAACCGGGCTATTAAAAACCTGTTTTACTCAAACTAATTCATATACGCATTTGTATCAACTAATGCATGGGAGATTTTTAAAGGTTTTGTGGGGTAATAATTTAAAAAAATTTGCCTGCTTGCTATTTTGCTAACAGTACTGAACTACAGAAAACCCTTTATAGTAGATTTTTAATCATTGAAATTCATAACTTCATTTGCTTTCTGTAGCGCCATATATACTATAAGGAAATAGATTCTAAATATTGCATACGTTAGCTAGTGAATTCCCTTCTCCTCCAGAACCTCCCCTCCCCTTTTTTCGCCTTAATCCGCACTTTTGCTCCAGCAGGCGGGGACAAAGCGATTGCTGCCCTGTAGTGCGGAAATTGCTTTAGGATGGTAAAAATATACACCAATTCGTGTTTGCGCTGTCTCCGGGCACGCTAGGGGGCTTAGTGGGGCTTTTAGTGGGCGTGTAGATACCATGACAGTAGCCGCAGGCAGGTGCAATGGAATAGCGACCTACCGGGGAAATGTGAAACCCTTCCTCTTGATTAACATCAGCTTTCCTTTTCAGGCTTAGAAGAGAGGTGTGACAACGGGCAGGAGTACAAAAGGACCATAGGGAAAGCCATTCAGCATCCCCTATGGTCATTTGGTCAGGAAAAGAAGAATTTCGCGTCAGTGTAGGCGCTTCACCTTATATCGCTCTTGCTTGTGGCTTACTTCTGCGTTTTGCGATATACTCAGCGTCTTAGGAACAGGTGTTCGCCTCAGCGTTTGCAGTCCGGCCAGGCTTCTTACTTCCTCCTCATCCGTATGCAGATACACAGCCGTAGTCGAAAGATGGGAATGCCGTAGAAAGCCAGAGTTCTTTGCCTTCCCTTGAGGCTGGTTAAGACCTATTCCTCAGGGAATTGAGCCAATAAATACCTGCAAGACCCTGAAGCAGGAAGTTGCTCCCCATTGTAGAATAGAGAGTCAAATGAGGTGCCTACTATGCGAGGTTCTCTAATCAAACGTATTGGGGTTTCTACCACCTTACTACTGTTTGCCTTCTGCGCTATCTCCTTCAGGATGGCCTATCGGGAGATCCAGCAGCAGAAGCTCAACCATGCCCTCATAGCCGCTATCAAGCAGAATGACACTCAAGCTGCTCTAACCCTTCTGGCTCAAGGTGCTGATCCCAACTCGCGGGATGAGCCTGCCCCACAATTGTCCCTGTGGAGGCTGCTTCTGGATAGGCTACAGGGTAAGCATCCTGCCTCTTCAGATGCCGAAACATGCCTTCAGATAGCCCTGGAGATTCATGCAGCTGACTCTAACTATCCTGACTCCGCAAGTCCACCTGATGACCCTGCAGTTATCAAGTCCCTGCTTGACAGAGGAGCTAACCCCAATACTGCTGACCCTTCAGGAGAAACCCCTCTCATGAAGGCAGTCACATTTGATGACGAGGAGGTTATCGAAGTCCTAATAAAGCATGGAGCTGATGTTAATGATTTTGCTCATGTAACTCCCAATATTCAGATAAATCCCCTGATAACGGCTGTAGATACACTTGAACCTGCCAAAGTCAAATTATTACTTGCTCATGGTGCCAATCCAAATATTCGAGATTCAGCGGGGAATTCTCCTCTCTCCTTAGCAAAGGAGTCAATTAGCCTGAATGTCAATGCTGTTAAGATTATCAAGATGCTAAAGCAGGCAGGTGCAAAGGAGTAGCAGCCATCCAAAGAAAAAGACCAAAGAGCACTTCCGCTATCTTTGAGCTATTGGGAGTACTATTTAGTGATGATGTGCAGTCTCTAAGTCCAAACTGGCAGGCGTAATAAAAAGGCGACAGGACTATCCTGTCACCCTTCACAGAGGCAATAAGCGGATAGGGTGGAACATCGGGTTTTGATGCCAAACCTCATAGGCAGGCACTCTGACCACTGAGCTACACCCCCATGCGATTGTCGATCAAAAGTATACCGCTGGTTGAGCGCGTTGTCAAGAGCCTGATGGCGAGCGAGCATTATTATCTACCGCCCGGTTACGCTTCAGACCCTATAGCACCAAATAGCACCATTTTGAGCTTGGGCGGCGGGTAGAATGGTTCTTCCACCCGCCGCCCAGGCCTTACGTCTGTCCACTCCCCTTCCTGCCTGAAATCCACTGCAGCCCCAACGCCTAACGCCCAATACCCAACGCCCTTAGCTCTACCCTCGGATCAGGTTGTGGAAGCGCGGCGTGTACTCCGGGAAGACCTCGGCCAGGCGCGGATTGTGCAGGCGGTGCGCCAGGATTTCGGCCAGAACGTCCCGGTAGTCCGTGGTGACGTGAAGGTCGCCGGGACCTTCCAGATGCGCCTCAGCCAGACCGGGCCACTGCGCGAACACCCGGCCGCCATTCACTCCCCCGCCCAGCAGGAACATGCAGCTCGCGCGCCCGTGGTCCGTGCCCAGCCCGCTGTTCTCATAAGCGCGCCGCCCAAACTCCGTCATAACGACCGTGGTCACGCGCGCCAGATGCGGGCCGAGGTCGGCGGCAAAGGCGGAGAGCGCGCGTCCGAGGTCACCCAGGCGCGCGGGCTGCCAGCCGGTATCGCGCCCCTGCGCCACGTGCGTGTCCCAGCCACCCATGTCCAGGCAGGCGATCTCCAGGCCCACGTCCCCTTTGACCAGGCAGGCCACCTGCCGGAAGCCGTTGCCGATCTCATTATTCGGATAGATCGCGCCCGGCGCCGGGCGATAGTGTTCCGGATCGAGCCGCTGCACGGCCTCCAGCGCCGCCAGCGTCTCACCCCCCGCGCTCCGCAGCCCCTCCGCATATTGTGCATTGGGTGTCTGGAGTTCTCCTCTTTTCCCTTTTCCCTTTTCCCTTTTCCCTTCCCCATAGAGGCCCCGCAGGGTCTCGGCGACGGCATCGGCGCGGGCGGCGGGAGGCGGCGCATGGAAGACCTTGCCGCCGCTGCCGGTCGGCACGACCGCCGGCGCCGTAAGCCGGTAGTCCGCCAGGGAATTGAGCGCCGTCGCGCCGGTCGCGCCGCGCAGCGAGTCAGGCATCGTATCCGTAATGGCGACGGCCCGCAGGGGCGAATCCGCTTCGGAGGCGGTCGCGTTGAGATGGCGAGCGAGCCAGCCGCTGGCCGCGCCGGTATCCTGCGCCAGCCCGCGCTCCATCGTCGCCATCGCCTCGAAATGAGAGCGCGTCTGGTCGCCGGACCCGACTGCATGCACGGCGGTGAGCGTGCCCGCATGGTAGAGCGGCAGCAGCGGCGCCAGCGCCGGGTGCAGGCCGAAGAAGCCATCCAGGTCGAGGACGCGCGCCTTCGGGTCTGCGCCGCGGTCGTTCGGGGCGGCTAGACCGAGCGTCGGACGCAGGCGGTGGTAGTCGTCGTCGCCGTAGGGGACTACGATGTTGAGGCCGTCCGCGCCGCCGCGCAGGAACAGCGCCACGAGCGCGTTGCCGCCCGTCCGCTGCATCGACGATCCCACCGTGATGCTGGCCAGCGCCGACAGATTCCGCCCGACGCCCTCCGCCGCCCCGACCGCTGCCGCCAGCGCCGCGCCCGTCAATACCTGCCGTCGAGATAGTTTTTTATGCATGATTGTCGCTCCCACGTTCATCCTACCAGGCTGCCGGTCGTGGCGAGGGCCGCGATCATCAGCAGGATCTGCCCGGCGATCAGGACCGTGACGAAAGTCTGCGAAGCGGATGTCAGGGCCTGCTCTTCGAGGACCGTCACGAAACGGTCGAGCGCAGGGCCGATATTGCCGCTGGCCTCCGCCGTGGCCAGGATATTCAGCAGATAGGACGGCAGCAGGGTCGTCTGCGCCAGGCTGTCGTGCAGCGAGCTTCCCTTTCGGGTCTGGATGGCGGCCTGCCACAGCGCCTGCTCGTAATGAGCATTGAGAGCCGTGCGGGCCGAGACCTCCAGCGCCTCCGATACCGGCACGCCGCTGTTCCAGAGCGTCACGAACGAGCGCGCCCAGCGGGCGATAGCCAGGTTACGAAAAACGGTCCCTACCTGCGGCAGCGCCAGCTTGATCGTATCCACGAGCAGGCGTAGCGCCTGCCACCGCAAGAGGACCCGGACCATCAGGCGTCCTATCACGTAGAGGCAGATATAACGGATCAGGGTCCAGAACCCCTGCTCCAGCATGGCCGGCAGAGACGACGCGAAGCCATGCGCCACCTGATTGAGGACCAGCACGAGAATAATGAGCTTCGGGTCGAAGACGCTATAGCGGATCCGCCGCTCGATCTGAGCGCCGTGGCTGAACGCGCCGGCCAGACGCCGGCAGGCCGATTCGAGCGTGCCCGAAACCTCCCCAACCTCCAGCACGGGCAGGACGATCGCCGGCAGCCGGTCTTGCCAGGGCCTCAGCGCCCGGTGCAGCGGCATTCCGGCAGCCACCGGGCCAGAGGCGACTGCGACCATCTGCTGAATTTCCGGATCGGAAGTGAGGGCGGCGCGTGTGATCGCCTCTGGAATGCTCAGCCCGGAAGCCAGCATCAAAGCCGTCTGGTCGAAGAAGCGCGCCAGCGCCTCCTGCGGGATCGGATCGCCGAAGAGCCTCCGCAGCCACCAGAGGCCACTATTCCCGGCACGGAACGGCGCCGCGCTCATCGAGGCTGCTACGGTCCTATCGGCATCCTGCATTGTCTCAAGCCCTCACCCGCTCCGCGTGTCACCGCCATTGGAAGGCGGGCGATGCCAGCAGCAAGCCGGTCGCTTCCGCCAGGAGCGTCGAATCCGGAACGCCGTTCCGGCGAGCCGTCTCTATATGGCGGCGCACCTGTTCCCGCATCGTCTGCAAGGCCGGATCGCCGGGTGGGCGGGAGAAGACCGTGCCAAGCAGCGTATCCAGGCGAGCGTCATCGGTCGTGGCAGCCGCGGCCTGGAGAGGCGCATCGAGATCGATGGCCGTGCCGGGAATGGCGTTGGCCGCCAGGGCCAGCGCGAAGTTCCAGCGCGGCAGCAGCGAGCCGGTCCAGGCGGAAGCCTTCTCCGGAAAGCCATCCGGCATGGGCCACTGGTAGAGCGGCTGGCCCATGTCCGTCAGATGCTTCTGCAGCGGCGCGCCGCCATCGGTGTCGGCGGCCAGGGCGCGCAGAGCCGAGACCAGCATCTCCAGCGGGCGCTTCAGAATCGGACGGCGCCCGTCCGGCGCGAGCAGCGCGTCGAGCAGGATCGGTCGCAAGGTCGCGCGGATATCGCTGCCGCTCTTCAGATAGGCACTCGCTGCTTTCTCCACGACCGCATCGGGCGCCTGACCCAGGAAGCGGCGGCACAGCTTGCGGCTGATGAATCGCGCCGTCGCCGGATGCGCCGCCAGGTGCTCTAGAACGGTCTCGGCGTCCCGCTCCCCGCCGTCTGGAGCGATAGTCAGATGCAGGAACGGGATAGCCTTGCGGCTATTGTCGTGAAGATCGGGCTCGTAAGCGAACTGGCCGCGCGCGAAGCCGGTCGTCACCGTCCAGCCGGTGAAGCAGCGGGCGACTGCCTGGATGTCGCGCTGCGTGTAGCCGCTCTTGACGCCGAGTGTGTGCAGCTCCAGCAGCTCGCGGGCGTAGTTCTCGTTGGCGACGCCGCGCCGGTTCTGCGAGTTATCCAGATAGGCCAGCATCGCAGGACTGTGCGCCGAGGCCACAAGCAGATCGCGGAACGTGCCCAGCAGGTGCGGGCGCAGCACGCGCTCAGTATCGGAAGGGATGAGCACGCGCCCCTCGTTTTTGAGAGCGTAGATGTTGAAGTGGTTGGTCCAGAAGTCGGCCAGGACCTCCCGCAGTTGGTGGCGGCTGTAGACGGCGCGCAGCAGAGCCGCCTGCTGCGTCTCCGTGAGGAGCTGGTCGTCGCTCAGGCTGGAGAGCGCGTCGGGCGCGTCCTGCTCGTCTTGCTGCACCTCTAACGCGTTCACCCGCCAGCCGACCGCCGGGTCCTCGTCCATGCGGTCCGCGAGCTGTTCCTCAATATAGGCCGCCGCGCCGATGGCCGCCACGCGCGCCACGTCGCCGGGCCTCGGCCCGAACGCCACCCGGTTGAGAACGTGAACCACCGCGGCGGCCGCGCCGGCATCGCGCGGCAGCGGCGACCAGCCGGGCAGCGCGGGGCCGGTCACGGACCGCGCCTCCTTGCGCAGGTCCTCGCAGCCGGTCGCGCCCAGAAGCGCAAGCCCCAGGCCCGCGCCGGCCAGCGCGCTCTGCCGCAGGAACGCCCGGCGGGTAGACGCTTCTTCCATGATTACAAGGCTCCCTGACGCTCCAGGACATCGAAGCCGGTCGCCGGCTTAGGCGCAATAGGAGGCGTGGCGGCGCGACGCTCCGGCCAGAGGGCCATCAGGCCCGCGCCGAGCGCGAAGAGCGCCGACAGGGGCGCGAACAGCCACCAGCCCAGCAGCGGGAAGAAGACGGCCCCGCTGAAGACGAAGCTGCCCCGCGCCAGCATGCCGAAAGAGGTCTTCGCGCCGGACATCTCGCCGATGCGCTTGCCCATCAGGTGCGCCAACCCCGCCGCGCCGACGACCAGCGCGGCTCCCAGGCCGAGAAAGACCAGGAATCCCAGCAGCTTCGCACCTGGATTCGGCAGTTTAAGCACCTGGAAGGCAATGAAAAAGACGATGAGCAGGGGCAGCCCGCCCAGAAAGCAGCGTTTCGGCGCGGTCTCCAGCGCCCGCTGTGCCTTCTCCGTGTGGAGCGGCAGCAGTAGCGCGACGGCCATCATCAGGCCCGCCCATGTCGCGATCAGCGCGACCACCAGGAGCGCCGCCGCCTGTACCTGTGCCAGTGTCATGAGAGTTTTCCCCTTTTTTCGCTATCCATTCGGTTCTTCTTGCATCCTGCCGGTAAAACCTGACATTCCCCACTACTGGCCGGTACGCCGGCCCGTTTCGTGATTTTGGCCGTATTCAAGCGGGAACGCTCTTCCCTGCCTGCAATCTCGCATTTGTAATGGGAACCGGCAAGGCGTCTGATTACGTCCATTGGTCAGCGCATTCTGTACGTTCGAGGCGGCGCGGAATGCGCTAGCCGGCGAACGCGCCGGCTTTTCCGAGGAAAGGATTGGAAAGCCATGATGACAACAGCATGGACACCGGACACGAGACAAGTAGGAATCGCGCTGCTGCTCATTCGGATCGCGGCGGGACTGGCGTTCATCTATCACGGCGCCAGCATCCTGTTTGGCGCGTTCGGCGGCCCCGGTGTCGCCGGGTTTGCCGCGCATAACCATTTTCCGCTTTGGGTCGCCTACCTGGTCGGGCTGGCCCAGTTTTGCGGCGGCGTCTCGATATTGACAGGTATTGTGGCGCGATTGGGCGCCCTGGCGATCCTTCCGGTGATGGCAGGGGCGATCTATCTGGTACACTGGCAGCACGGCTTCGAAGTTATCAAAGGAGGCATGGAGTACGCGCTCACGCAGGCGCTGATCGCCCTCGCCATCCTGGTTGCGGGCGCGGGTCCCTACTCGCTGGTCACCTTGATGCGTCCGGCGGCGCGTCCCATCGAAACAGACACCCGCACGCCGACGTCACCTGCGCAGACTACCTGATACCCTTAAGGCCCCACCCCGATGCCTCACCCTTTCTAAGAGCCTGTACGTAAAGGCCGATAAGCTCACGCATATCAAAAGCTTTTCCGTCCGCAGGACGGTCGTCCGCTTCCTTAAAGTTCCCCCTCTCCTTCTCAAGGAGAGGGGTTAGGGGTGAGGTCCGTCCGCAGGACGGTTGTCCGAAGGACCCCTAGACGGGTATTTCAACGCTTGCTGTGAAATAGCCGGCCCTTCACCAGTCGATCAGGTCGGCAAACGCCAAGTTCGGCCGACCTAGCTTTCGATTAAGCCAGATACAGAAGTTATGCAGTGCCGCCTTAGCCAGAAGACGG
>Ga0209810_1002475_pt1 | contig 22043 bp, 17 predicted proteins | sample Coa_R1_7_FD_187159 | JGI IMG/M metagenome (GOLD analysis project Ga0209810, IMG submission 187159) | Surface soil microbial communities from Centralia Pennsylvania, which are recovering from an underground coalmine fire - Coalmine... | ecosystem: Environmental > Terrestrial > Soil > Unclassified... | reverse complement strand
GTTCCGGATCATCAGCCACCTGGTCTGGTACGGCACCTTCGCCCAGGATGTGGGGCAGATGTCGCCGGTGTTCTACATGTTCAATGACCGGGAACGGGCGTTCGCCATCGTCGAGGCCATCACCGGAGCCCGGATGCATCCGAGCTGGTTCCGCATCGGCGGCGTGGCGCACGACCTGCCCCGCGGCTGGGATCGCATGTTCCGCGAGTTCCTGGCCTGGATGCCGAAACGCCTGGTCGAATACGACCGCGCGGTCATGCAGAACGCCATTTTCAAGGCGCGCACGCAGGGCGTCGGCGCCTATACAGTCGAGCAGGCCATCGAGTGGGGGGTCACTGGACCCGGCCTGCGCGCCACCGGGCTGGCCTGGGATTTCCGCAAAAAGCAGCCCTATTCCGGCTACGAGAATTTCGAGTTCGACATCCCCATCGGTACCCACGGCGATTGCTACGACCGGGCGGTCGTGCACGTGGAAGAAATTCGCCAGAGTCTGCGGATCATCGAGCAGTGCGTCGAGAATATGCCTTCAGGGCCATATCAGAGCGATCATCCGCTGGCCACGCCGCCACGGAAAGACCGCACCATGCACGACATCGAAACGCTCATTCACCATTTCCTGAGCGTTTCCTGGGGCCCGGTCATTCCGCCCGGCGAAGCTCTTGGAGCGATCGAGGCGGCTAAGGGGAACAATGGCTACTATCTGGTGAGCGACGGAAGCACGATGAGCTATCGCACGCGCATTCGCACGCCCTCGTTCGCGCATATGCAGATGCTGCCGGAGATCACCCGCGGCCTGATGGTGCCGGATCTGCTGGCGATTCTGGGCAGTATTGATTTCGTGCTTGCCGACATTGACCGATGAAGCGGGTCTGCCGATGCTGACGCCGGAAGAACAGAAAGAGATCGAAGAGGAAATCGCCCACTATCCCGAGCGCCGTGCCGCCTGTATTGACGCGCTGCGCGTGGTGCAGAAGCACCGGGGCTGGGTGTCCGACGAGGCCGTCGCCGACATTGCGGCGTTTTTGGGGACGACGCCCGACGAGGTGGACAGCGTCGCCACCTTCTACAACCTGATTCACCGGCGACCGGTCGGCCGGCATGTGATCCGGGTCTGCGACAGCGTGAGCTGCTGGATTGTCGGCTACGAGCAGATCCGCGACCACCTGCGGCAGCGGCTGCAGGTCGAATTCGGCCAGACCACCGCCGACGGCCGTTTCACGCTGCTGCCCATCGTGTGTCTGGGAGCGTGCGACCGCGCCCCCGCCATGATGATTGACGACGATCTCTACGGGAACCTCACCCCCGAGGGCCTCGATACGATTCTGGACCGCTATGAGTGAGCTGGCGATGGAACGACCCCTGACTGCGCGCATTCGTCCCGATGGCGAGATGGTCGGCATCGAGGAATACGAGCGCGCCGGCGGCTATCAGACCGCGCGCCAGGCCATGCAGATGGAGCCGCGCGCCATCGTCGAGGAGGTCAAGAAATCGAATCTGCGAGGCCGCGGCGGCGCTGGTTTCCCCACCGGAGTGAAGTGGAGTTTCGTGCCCGTCGGCCCTGAGGCGCCGCGTCCCAAGTATCTGGTGGCCAATGCCGACGAGATGGAGCCGGGCACCTTCAAGGATCGCCTGCTGCTCGAAGGGGATCCGCACCAGCTCATCGAGGGCATGATCATCGCTGCCCGTGCCATCGAGGCCGACCGTGGCTACATCTTCCTGCGGGGCGAGTACACGCTGGCCGCACGCCGCATTGCCCGCGCGCTGGCGGAAGCCGAGACGCGCGGCTATCTGGGCCGCAACATCTTCGGCTCGGGCACCGACTTTCATCTGCGCTTGCATATCAGCGCCGGCCGCTACATGTGTGGGGAAGAAACCGGATTGCTCAACGCGCTGGAGGGCAAACGCGCCAATCCACGCGCCAAGCCGCCCTATCCACAGGTCTCAGGCCTGTTCGGCAAGCCGACAATCGTGCAGAACGTCGAAACGCTCTGCAACATTCCGCACATTATCCGCAACGGCGCCGACTGGTTCCGCAGCCTGAGCCGGACGGCCGACGGCGGCACCAAGCTCTACGGCGTGAGCGGGCGCGTACGGCGTCCGGGCTGCTGGGAACTGCCCATGGGGACGACTATCCGCGAAATTCTCGAAGAGCACGCCGGCGGCATGCGCGACGGACTGCGGCTCCGGGGCCTGCTGCCGGGAGGTGCCTCGACGGACTTTCTGACCGAACAGCATCTGGACGTGCCCATGGACTTCAACGAAGTGGCCCGGGCCGGCAGCCGGCTGGGGACCGGCACGATGATTGTCCTCGACGATCGCACCTGTCCGGTAGGCATGGTTCTGAACCTGACGCATTTCTTCGCACAGGAGTCCTGCGGCTGGTGCACGCCCTGCTGGAGCGGGCTGAGCTGGGCCGAGCAGATTCTAGCCGCCATTGAAAATGGTGCCGGCCAGCTAGAGGATCTGCAGCGTCTGGAGCACATCTGCCGCATGGTCGCTCCCGGCAACACGTTCTGCGCGCTGGCGCCGGGTGCTGCCGAACCGCTGCAGAGTGCCCTGAAATACTTCCGCGAGGATTTCGAACGGCACATCCGCGAGCGGCGGTGCCCGTGGAGAAACGCCCAATGACGATCATCTACGTAGACGGTCGGCCCTACGAGGTCGATCCCGAGCAGAATCTGCTGGAAGCCTGTCTGGGGCACGGGCTCGATCTGCCGTATTTCTGCTGGCACCCGGCGCTCGGTTCGGTCGGGGCCTGCCGGCAGTGCGCGGTGAAGGTGTTCCGGGACGAGAACGACACCCGCGGGCGGCTGGTGATGTCCTGTATGACGCCCATCACCGAAGGCATGCGCGTCTCGATCGCCGATCCCGAGGCGCGCCAGTTCCGCGCGGGCATCATCGAAGGCCTCATGATGAGCCACCCGCACGACTGCCCGGTGTGCGACGAAGGCGGCGAATGCCACCTGCAGGACATGACCGTCATGACCGGGCACAACTACCGCCGCTACAGCTACCGCAAGCGCACGTTCCGCAATCAGTACCTGGGGCCGCTGCTGAACCACGAAATGAACCGGTGCATCCAGTGCTATCGCTGCGTGCGCTATTACACCGAGTACGCCGGCGGAAAGGACTTCGCTGTGCTCAAGCTGCGCAACCTGGTCTTCTTCGGTCGTTTCCAGGACGGCCCGTTCGAGAACGAATTTGCCGGCAACCTGGTCGAGGTGTGCCCGACCGGCGTGTTCACCGATCGGACGCTCAAGCAGCACTACACGCGCAAGTGGGATCTGACGATGGCCCCGTCGGTGTGCGTGCACTGCTCGGTGGGCTGCAACACCACTGCCGGCGAGCGCTACGGTACGCTCCGGCGGATCGTCAATCGCTACAACGGGGAAGTGAACGGCTACTTCCTCTGCGATCGGGGCCGGTTCGGCTATGAATTCGTCAACAGTCCGCAGCGTGTGCGGACGCCGCTGGTGCGTGAAGGCGCAGCCCTCGCCGCCGCCTCGCGCAGCGCTGCGCTCGACAAGGTGGCAGCACTGTTCACGGCCGGGCGGGTGATTGGTATTGGCTCCCCGCGGGCCTCGGTGGAAGCCAATTTCGTGTTGCGGTCGCTCGTAGGACCGGAGAACTTCTTCGCCGGCCTGCCCGACAGCGAGCTGGCGCTGGTGCGGGGGGTGCTGAGCACTCTCCAGCAGGGTCCGGCTCCAGTGGCCTCGCTGCGTGAGATTGAAACGGCCGATGCCGCGCTGGTGCTGGGAGAAGACGTCACGAACACCGCGCCGCGCATGGCGCTGAGCCTCCGCCAGACTGTGCGCCAGGTGATCTTTGCCCGGGCAAAGAAGCTGGGTATTCCCGCCTGGCAGGATCATGCCGTGCGGGAGCTGGCGCAGGACGAGCATGGCCCGCTGTGCATTGCGACCCCGGCGGCTACGCGCCTCGACGACGTGGCGACGGAAACCTATCGGGCAGCGCCGGACGATATTGCGCGACTCGGCTTTGCCGTGGCGCATGCCCTCGATCCCGAGGCGCCGCCGGTGCCCGAGGCCGACGCGGACTTGCAGGAGCGGGCCAGCCGCATCGCCGCAGCGCTGATGGCTGCCGAGCGGCCGGTCATTGTCAGCGGAACGAGTCTGGGCAGCCTGGCTATCGTGCAGGCGGCTGCGGCTGTGGCCACGGCACTGCACCGCCGCGGCCGTCCAGCGCGCATTGCCTTTGTGCTGCAGGAGGTCAACACGGCAGGTCTGGCGCTGCTCGAGCCCCGGCCGTTGAGCGAAGCCTTTGCAGCGGCAGGTGGTCTGGCCGGCGTGCTGGTGCTCGAAAACGATTTGTTCCGCCGCGCTCCGGCCGAGGTGGTGGAACGTTTCCTGGCCGATGCGGGAACGGTGGTGGTTCTCGATGCGTTGCTGACGCCGACGGCTGAGCGTGCCGCCGTGGTGCTTCCGGCAGCCAGCTTCGCTGAAGGTGACGGGACATTCGTCTCGAACGAAGGGCGCGCGCAGCGCTACTTCCAGGTCTTCGTCCCGCAGGGAGACATTCAGGAAAGCTGGCGCTGGCTGCGCGACGTGGCGGCTCTGCTGGCCCGTCCGGAAGCGCTGCGCTGGAACGCCCTCGATGACGTGATTGACTCCGTGGTCGCGACGGTGCCGGTGCTGGCCGGCATTCGCCGCGCCGCGCCTCCGGCCAGCTTCCGCATTGCCGGGGCCAAGATTCCGCGCCAGCCGCACCGTTACAGCGGGCGCACGGCCATGCTGGCCCATATCACCGTCCACGAGCCCAAACCCCCGGACGACCCCGACTCGGCGCTGGCGTTTTCCATGGAAGGGGCTTCGGTTCCGCCGCCGCCCCCGCTGCTTCCGTTTTTCTGGACACCCGGCTGGAACTCGATCCAGTCGGTGAACAAGTTCCAGCAGGAAATCGCCGGACCGCTTCGTGCGGGAGATCCGGGCGTGCGCCTGCTGGAGCCGACAGGCAGCGCGACCGGCTATCGCGACGCCGTGCCCGCTGCGTTTCGGCCGCGGCCCGGGCAGTTTCTGCTGCTGCGCCAGTTCCACATCTTCGGTTCGGAAGAGCTGAGTGCGGCGGCGCCGGCGATTGCCGAGCTGGCGACGAAGCCCTACGTGGGTTTGGCACCGGCGGACGCGGCCGCGCTCGGTGTCGGGGAGGGAACCGAAGTGCGAGTACGCCTGCGCCAGAGCTCCTGCCGCTTGCCCGTGCGGCTGTTTGCCGAGTTGAAGCCGGGACTGGCCCTGCTGCCGCACGGCCTGGCGCCGGCGACCGGCTGGACGTTGCCTGAGTGGGGAGTGATCGAGCGCGAACCATGAACCCTTTGCTGCAGGCTGCCATTGTTCTGGCCATTCTGGTTGTACTGCTTTCGCTCGCCGCCGGATTGATCTGGCTGGAGCGGCGACTGCTGGCGTTGTGGCAGGATCGCTACGGGCCAAACCGTGTGGGCCCGTTCGGCCTGCTGCAGGTGCTGGCCGACATGATCAAAATCTTCTTCAAGGAAGACTGGATCCCGCCGTTTGCCGACCGCGGCGTCTTCGTGCTGGCTCCGGCCATCATCGTGGTCACGGTGCTGCTGGCTTTCGCAGTGGTGCCGTTTGCGCCCGGCGTGCAGATTTTCGAGACCAATGTGGCTCTGCTGTATTTTCTGGGCCTGTCCTCGCTCGGAGTCTACAGCATTGTTCTGGCCGGCTGGGCCTCGAACAACAAGTATTCGCTGCTGGGCGGCATGCGCGCTGCCTCGCAGATGATCAGCTACGAAGTCTTCATGGGCCTGTCGCTGATGGGCGTGGTCATTCTGGCCGGCTCCTTCAGCCTGCGGGACATCGTCGAGGCCCAGCGGAGGATGTGGTTCGTGGTGCCGCAGTTTCTGGGCTTCGTACTGTTCCTGATCGCCGGCGTGGCCGAAACCCGACGCCTCCCCTTCGATCTCCCCGAGGCGGAAAGCGAGCTGGTGGCCGGCTTTCATTCCGAGTATTCGGGGATGAAGTTCGGCATGTTCTTCGTGGGCGAGTATCTTGGTGTGACACTGATTTCCTGCCTGATCACGGTGCTGTTTTTCGGCGGCTGGCTGGGGCCGGGATTGCCACCGCTGGTCTGGTTTGCGTTGAAAACGCTGTTCTTTATTTCCTTCTTTATTCTGCTGCGTGCCGCACTGCCGCGTCCCCGGTTCGACCAGTTGATGGCCTGGGGCTGGAAGTGGATGCTACCGCTCAGCCTGCTGAATCTGGCGGGAACGGCTGCGGTGGTTCTGGCGCGGGCAAGGTAGGCGGGCGATGTGGAGCATTCTGCGAACCATCTGGCTGGTCTTTCTGCACATGTTCCGCCCGCGGTTCACGGTGCAGTATCCCGACCAGAAGCCGTATCTGGCCCCGCGCTACCGCGGGCGGATCGTTCTGACGCGGGATCCTGATGGAGAAGAGCGCTGCGTGGCCTGCTATCTCTGTGCGGTGGCCTGCCCGGTGGACTGCATCTCGCTGCAGGCGACCGAGGATGAGCACGGGCGGCGCTATCCGGCCTTTTTCCGCATCAATTTTTCGCGCTGCATCTTTTGCGGGTTGTGCGAGGAGGCCTGTCCCACCTACGCCATCCAGCTCACGCCCGACGTCGAGCTGGGGGAATATCGCCGCCAGAATCTCGTCTACGAAAAAGAGCACCTGCTCATCAGCGGCCCGGGCAAATATCCCGGCTATAACTTCTGGCGCGTCGCCGGCGTGCAGATTCGGGACAAGGACAAAGGGCAGGCGGAAAACGAGGCTCCGCCAACGGAGCTCCGCAGTCTGTTGCCCTGAGGTGCCAGGATGAACACGCTGTTCTACATTGCGGCTCTGGTGGCGGTGGTGGCCACGGTGCTTACGCTCACGCGGCTCAACCCCGTCCATGCCTTGCTCTATTTGATCGTCTCGCTGCTCGCCGTGGCGGTGGCGTTTTTCACTCTGGGAGCGCCCCTGGTGGCGGCCTTCGAGGTCATCATTTACGCCGGTGCCATCATGGTGCTGTTCGTCTTTGTCGTCATGTTGCTGAATCTGGGCGAGCGGGCGGTCGAACAGGAACGGGTCTGGGTGCGGCCAGGTATGTTTGTAGGCCCCGGGCTGCTGGCGGCTGTCCTGGTGGGCGAAGTCGCGGTTTTACTGGCCCGGGGTCGCATGCTGGCGCCGCCCACCGGGCGGATCGACCCGCGGGCCGTAGGTGTGAGTCTGTTTGGACCCTATCTGCTGGGAGTCGAGCTGGCCTCGTTTTTACTGCTGGGGGCTCTGGTCGGGGCCTATCACCTGGGTGAGCGTCGTTCTGCACGGAGGACTGATGACATCGGTACCCATCGAGCACGCGCTGCTTCTGGCAGCGATCTTGTTCGCACTGGGCCTGGTGGGGCTTCTGGTGCGCCGTAACTTGCTGTTCATTTTGATGTCGCTCGAGATTTTGCTCAATGCTGCCGGGCTGGCGTTTGTGGCGGCCGGGGCGCGCTGGGGTCAGGCCGACGGGCAGGTGATGTTCCTGTTCATTCTGGCCGTGGCGGCCGCCGAAGTGGCGGTGGGTCTGGCACTGCTGCTGCGCCTGGTGCACCATCACGCCACGCTTGATGCCGACGCCGCCAGCGAGATGCGAGGATAGCTGCCGATGTACTCCTATGTCTGGCTGCTGCCCGGGTTTCCACTGCTGGGCAGCCTGCTGTTGATTCTGTTCGGGCCGCGCCTGCACCGGCGCGTTGTGGCCACCATCGGCGTGGGCTCGATTGCGGCGGCCACGGTGGTGGCCGGGCTGGTGACGTGGACGTTCCTCACACATCCGCCGGCCGGGGGCGGTGTCACCGTCCGCCTGTGGACCTGGATGGATGTGGAGGGCCTGCGCCCCGGCATTGCCTTCTACCTGGATGCGCTGTCGGTCCTGATGACTCTGGTCATCACCTTCGTCAGCACCCTGATTCATTTCTATTCGGTCGAGTACATGGCTGGCGACGAAGGCTACAGCCGGTTCTTTGCCTATATGAACCTGTTCGTCGGCTCGATGCTGACCCTGGTGCTGGCCGACAACCTGCTGCTGCTGTATCTGGGCTGGGAAGGCGTGGGGCTCTGCAGCTACCTGCTGATCGGTTTCTGGTACAGCGATCCCGCCAATGGCCGGGCTGCACAGAAGGCGTTCATTGTCACCCGCGTGGGCGATACGGCGATGGCGCTGGGGCTGTTTTTGCTGTTCCACCGCCTGGGAACGCTCGACATCCAGGCGTTGCTGCAGGCAGCGCAGCAGCAGTGGCCGGCGGGGTCGGTTTATGCGACCGCCGTCGGCTTGCTGTTGCTGGGGGGCGCCTGCGGCAAATCAGCCCAGGTGCCACTGCAGACCTGGTTGCCGGACGCCATGGCAGGTCCCACACCGACGAGCGCCCTGATTCACGCAGCGACCATGGTCACCGCTGGCGTGTACCTGATTGCGCGGACGCATACGCTGTATGAACTGGCTCCTGCAGCCCAGCATGCGGTGGCGGTGGTCGGGCTGGTGACGTTGCTAATGGCTGGCTGTAGTGCGCTCACGCAGAACGACATCAAGCGCGTGCTGGCCTATTCCACCATCAGCCAGATCGGTTACATGATGTTCGCGCTGGGCGTGGGCGCCTGGGCGGCGGCGCTGTTCCATTTCATGACACATGCCTTCTTCAAAGCGCTGCTGTTCCTGGCTGCCGGCATCGTCATTACGGCCATGCACCACGAGCAGAACATCTTCCATATGGGCGGGCTGCGGCGTGAGCTTCCGCTGGCCTACTGGGCATTCCTGATCGGTGGTTCGGCTTTAGCGGGCCTGCCACTGGTGACTGCAGGTTTCTACAGCAAGGGACTGATTCTGTGGCAGGCATTGGCGTCACCGCGCGGGGGCACCGGCCTGTGGGCGGGAGCCGTGCTCGGTGTTCTGCTAACGTCTCTGTATACGTTCCGGTTGATTTTTCTGGTTTTCCATGGCGAGCTGCGCCACCGGCCGACGCATCGTCCCGGGTGGGTGATGGGACTGCCGGTGGCGGTGCTGATGGTCCTTTCGGTCGTCGGCGGTTTTGTCAACCTTCCTCCGTACCTGGGCAATCGGCCCTGGCTCGAGGAGTTTCTGGAAACCGTTCTTCCGGCGCCGGTCGAAGGCCATGCTCCGTTCAGTGAGCTCGGAGCCGAGGTGGTCGTGAGTCTGGCGTTTCTGGCTGGGCTGGGACTGGCCTGGTGGCTTTTCGTGCGGCGGCGCGAGCTAGCCACGGCACTGGCCACCAGCGGGCTGGGCCGCTGGCTGCATCGCTGGTGGTACACCGACTGGGGGATGGACTGGCTCTACGACCGGCTGTTCGTGCGTCCGGTGACGGCCTTTGCCACGGGGAATCGGAGCGACGCCGTGGATTTGATTTACAACGGGATGGCCGCCGTGGCCCGGGCCGGCTGGGAAGGTTTGAGTGTGACCGAGAACGGCCGGCTGCGCTGGTACGCGGCCGCCGTGCTGGCAGGAACCATACTCTTTGTTGCGATTGTGGCGCTTCTATGATCCTCGTCTGGTTGATTGTTTTGTTGCTCGTTGCCGGGGTGCTGGCCGCGGCTGTGGCCCGCGTCAGCCCCACACTGTGTCGCTGGGTGGCACTGGCAGCGACCGCGTTCGGTCTGCTGCTGTCCGTGCAACTGTGGATGCGTCACTACAGCGCTCTTGCCGGCTTCACGCTGGGCGAGCCGCGACAGTGGTTGCTGGAGTTCGATCGGCCCTGGATTGCCGGCTTTGGCATTCATTTCCATCTGGCACTTGACGGTCTGAGCCTGCTCCTGGTGACGCTCACCTTCCTGCTGGGCGTCGCCAGCGTGCTGATTTCCTGGCGCGAAATCAAGGACGGCGTCGGGTTTTTTCATTTCAACCTGCTCTGGGTGCTGGCGGGTATTGTTGGGGTCTTCCTGGCGGTGGACCTGTTCCTGTTCTACTTCGCCTGGGAGCTGATGCTGGTCCCCATGTACTTCCTGATCGCCATCTGGGGGCACGAGCGGCGGGTCTATGCGGCGGTGAAATTCTTCCTGTTCACGCAGTTGAGCGGCTTGATGATGCTGGTGGCGATCCTGGCTCTCTACTTCCAGCACTATCAGATTTCCGGTGTCTACAGCTTCCAGTACGCCGATCTGCTGGGAACGCCGCTACCGCCCCGGCTGGCCACGCTGCTGATGCTCGGCTTCTTCGCCGCCTTTGCCGTCAAGCTGCCGATGTTTCCGCTCCACACCTGGTTGCCGGACGCCCACACCGAGGCGCCGACGGCGGGCAGCGTGATTCTGGCGGGGCTGCTGCTGAAGACGGGGGCCTACGGCATGCTGCGGTTCGTACTGCCCCTGTTCCCCGATGCCGCGCATCGGTTCGCTCCGGTGGCGATTGGCCTGGCGGTAGCCGGTATTCTCTATGGCGCGCTGCTGGCCTACGGGCAGACGGACCTCAAACGCCTGGTGGCCTACACCAGCGTCAGCCACCTGGGCTTTGTCCTGCTGGGAATTTTCGTGGGCAACCGCTGGGCGCTGCAGGGCGCCGTGATGACCATCATTGCCCATGGTCTGAGCACGGGTACGCTGTTCATGCTCGTCGGGATGATCCAGGAGCGGACGCACACGCGTGAAATGGCCCGCCTCGGCGGCCTGTGGGAGACTGTTCCCCGGCTCAGTGGCGCAGGGCTGTTTTTTGTCCTAGCCTCAATTGGCCTGCCGGGCCTGGGCGACTTCGTGGGGGAGTTTCTGGTTCTGCTGGGATCGTATCGTGCCGTGCTCTGGCCGACCGTGCTGGCCACGATCGGCGTGCTGTGTTCCACCTTCTACGGCCTGAAGTTTGTGGCCCGTGCCTTCCACGGCCCGAACACGCATCGCTGGGCGCTACCGGATCTGACGCCCCGCGAGGCCACCCTGGTGGGGAGCATGGCGGTGCTGCTGCTCTGGCTTGGCCTGTATCCTCAGCCGGTGCTGAAGAGTTTCGAGCCCAGTCTGCACTGGCTGGAGCAGGCCGTCAGCCGGCCCGTGGTGGGTTTCCATTTCCAGACTGAGCTGGGAGGCAGGCGGTGAGCAGAACTGACCTGATTGCTCTGACCCCGCTGCTCGTGCTGGGGAGCACGGCCGTAGCCGCCATGTTGGCGATTGCCGTGCGCCGCAGTCATCGCCTGGTCTGGGCCGTCAGCACGCTGGGCCTGGTGGCATCTCTGCTGGCACTGCCTGCAGCGCTGCCGGTGATTCCCCGGACGATCACCTCGCTGCTGGTTGTGGATCGCTTCGGTCTCTACTTCACCGGACTGGTGCTGGCCGCCACGCTGGCGGTCGTGCTGTTCTCGTTCGGCTATTTCGAGCGGCAGAATGAGCGGCGCGAGGAGTTCTATGTTCTGGCGCTCACAGGCGCCCTGGGTGCGGCGGTACTGCCGCTGAGCACGCACTTCGTCTCCTTCTTCCTGGGCCTCGAAATTCTCAGCGTCACCCTCTACGCCATGGCGGCCTATCTGCCCGAACGTCGGGTTTCGGTGGAGGCCGGACTGAAGTATCTGGTTCTGGCGGCAGCCTCGGCCGCGTTCCTGCTGTTCGGAATGGCGCTGATCTACGCGCGTACGGGGACGATGACGTTTGCGGGGTTGGCCCAGCAGTTCGATCAGGGCGCCGCGGGGCATCCCTGGGTTCTGGCCGGGCTGGGCCTGTTGCTGACCGGTTTTGGATTCAAGCTGGCGGTGGTGCCTTTCCATCTCTGGACGCCGGATGTGTATCAGGGGGCGCCTGCCCCTTCGACGGCTTTCATCGCCAGCGTCTCAAAGGGAGCAATGTTTGCCGTGTTGCTCCGGTTTTTTATGCAGTCCGGCGCACGGGATCTGCGCGGTGCGGAAACCGCTTTTGCCATTTTGGCGGTGCTGTCCATGGTCGCGGGCAATCTGCTGGCGCTGCTGCAGAACAACGTCAAGCGGCTGCTGGCCTATTCCTCGATTGCGCATCTGGGCTATCTGCTGGTGGCCTTTCTGGCGGGGGGCGGGCCGGGGACAGCCGCGGCCGTGTTTTACCTGACAGCGTACATGGTCACGATTCTCGGCGCATTCGGTGCGTTGGCCGTCCTTTCCGACGCCCGAAGGGATTGCGAGAACATCGCGGAGCTGCGCGGTTTGTTCTGGCGCAGGCCAATTTTGGGAACTGTCTTTGCCGCCATGATGTTCTCGCTGGCCGGGATTCCTCTAACGGGAGGCTTTCTGGGGAAATTCTACGCCGTGGCCGCAGGTGCGAGCGCACGGCTGTGGCCGTTGGTGCTGATCCTGGTGGTGACCAGCGCCATCGGCCTCTATTACTACCTGCGAGTTGTGGTGGCGGTGTTCGCAACTGAAACTGCACCCGCCGCTGGATTGCCCGCAACGCCGCCACTGAGCGGGCTGGTCCTGCTGGGACTGGGCGGCCTGCTGCTGTGGCTGGGGATTTATCCCCGATTCTTCCTCGATTTGATTCAGGCCGCTGTGAGCGGCCTGCTCTAGTCGCGTTCTGCGAACACACTGCCTGTTGCGCGAAAACGCGTATCAGCCTGGGGGAAGGGAAGCGGGCGAGCTCGTCAGGACAGCGCGACGACCTTTTCCGCTTGCAGGCCTTTGGGGCCCTGCCGGACCTCGAACTCGACCAGCTGGCCCTCGCTCAGGGTCCGGTAGCCTTCAGCCTGAATCGCGGTGAAATGAACGAACACATCCTCGCCGCTCTGGCGCCGGATGAAGCCGTAGCCCTTGGTTGCGTTGAACCACTTCACTACGCCCTGCTCTCTCACTGCGTTCCGACTCCTTACTTCCTGAACTCGATGCAGCCCTCGGACTACCGGGCGGGTCGGGCAACCTCGGGCATCTGCTCCGGCTGCTCACGAACGGCCAGGTCGAGCGAGAGCCGTAACCGGGTCCATGCTAGCACGGGCGCCGGCGGAACCCAAGAGGGCCCGTCTGTTAGAATGTCCGGCGGGAAGCTCATGAAAACGGGCGCGGAGCATCCGGCCGTTCCTACCCTGCGCCGGGTGCCGCTATTTGCCGGATTGAGCCCCGAGGAACTGGCTTTCCTGGCCGAGCGGTCCGTCTCTCGTCGCTATGCGGCCAACGAACTGATTTTCGCCGAGGGACAACCCTGCCACGGCCTGTTCGTCGTCGAATCGGGCCTGGTGAAAATCTTCAAAGTTTCTCCCGAAGGCCGTGAGCAGGTGCTCACGGTCGAAGGTCCTGGCGCTCCGGTGGCGGAGTTGCCGGTTTTTGACGGGGGCTGCTACCCGGCTTCTGCCGCAGCGGTGACGGATTCCGTCCTCTGGCTCGTGGGCCGTAACGATGTGCGGCAGCTCTGTCTGCAGCATCCCGAGGTGGCACTGAAGTTCATGCAGAACCTGGGGGCGCGCCTGCGGCATCTGGTGGAGCTGGTGCAGGAGCTATCGTTCACGACGGTGCGGCAGCGGCTGGCGGCGCTGCTGCTCCGTCAGGCGCAGACCGCGGGACGGCCTGGCCCGGAAGGCATCCAGTTCGACCTGCCGGGAACCCACCAGGAGCTGGCAGCGCGGATCGGCACCGTCCGTGAGTTGGTTTCGCGCAACCTCAGCCGCCTGCAGGCCAGCGGCGTGCTTCGCATCGAAGGCCGCCGCGTGGTGGTGCTGAACCTGGCCGAACTGGAGCAGGAAGCCCGCAGCGAGTGAAGCCGCGACTCAGAGTCGGCGGGGCTGATCGGCGCCGAAGACCCGGGCAAAAATCTCGGCCATGCGCGCATGCAGGCGTTCGTGTGTGCCGGCGCCCATGCGCTCGGTTTCAAGCTCGTCAAAGCGAGCCACCAGGGCATCCTGCTCGGCCGGAGCGAGCAGGCCATCGGCCATGGGGAAAAGCACAGCATTTTCTTTGAAAATGTGGTCGCGCAGTAACGCCGCATGCTCGGTGGCGGCTTGAGCCCAGCGCTGGGCGGCCTTCGTATCGCCGTGCTGGTAGGCCCGAGCGGCCTCCACCATGACTGCCGTCAGCTGGCGCCCCTGCTGATGCTCGCGCAGCATGACGCCGATAGGGCCGCCGCGGACCGCGACTCCTTTACGCTCCAGAAGCGGAAAGAAGAGGTCCTCCTCCTTGCCGTGATGACAACGATCGAGGAAGAGCTCGAAAAATTCGGACACTCCAGCCAGTAGCTCCGGTTCTGGCGGCGCGCCACGGCCGATGCGTCCTGCCAGGGCTTCGGCGGCGTCGAGCATACGCAGGATGGCGTTATGTTCCTGTTTGAGAATGTCTGTCGGCTGCGGCATACGCATTTCCTCCTGTTTCCGCCAAGTCTGCAACTCGCGCTACGGCCGCGCGATGATTTTTGTCACAGCCCCTCGGCTGCGGATTGAGCTAGGCTGACGCTGCAGGAGCGCTGGAGATGCCCGGTGGCAGATTGATGCGCAAGCCGGGGCGCGAGGCGTTGCCGGAAGCCTGGCGGCTGGCGTTCGAGCGCGACCGCCGGGGTGAATTCGACCACGCCGATCCTGCCCCCGAACGTGGGTCCGGGCGCGTGCTGGCCGCCTTCATCGCCACCGGTCTTGTCTTTCTGGCCTTTCCTGGAACGCTGCTCGGCGTCTGGAACCTGACCTCGATCGCCGCCGGCCGTACGTTAACGGCCGTGTCGGCCGCCTGGATTCAAGCGCACGGCTTTGCCCAGGTCTTCGGATGGGTCGGAACGTTTATTGTGGGCATTTCACTCTATGCTCTTCCAAAATTTCAGCACCGCTCCCTGCGCCGCTTCGGACGTTTGTGGGCGTGCTGGATTTTGTGGACTGCCGGGGTGACGTGGCGGTGGGCGTCTACCGTGTACGGCTGGCACTGGCGGATTGCGCTGGTCGGTTCCTCGGTTCTGCTGCTGCTCGCCTACGCTCTGATGCAATGGGTCATCGTGTCCCCGGGAAGGGAACGACCCGCGGGGCGGCCGGCGGTGCCTCAAGACCTGGGCTCATGGCTGGGCATCGCGGGTTTTTCAGGCCTGGGCATTGCTCTGGCGGATCATTCCGTGCTCGCGGTTACGTTGAGCCGTCACAGTGCGTACCCGGTGATTCCGCCGGTGCCTGATCGGGTCTTCTGGCTGGTCGCTCTGTGGGGATTTGTCATTCCTGTCGCCTGGGGCTACAGCACGCGCTTCGTCACAATTTTTCTCGGCCTGCGACCGCCGCGCAATGGCCATGCGGGGATACTCTGCGCGGGCATCGGGGGAATCATCCTTCTGGCGTTTCTACGCCGGTTTAGGCTGGCTGCGGTGCTGGCCTTTGGGCTCGTCCTGGTCGCCATCCGGGCCTTGCGCGTGTTTGAGCCATCGGAACGGCCGCCCAAGCGCCTGGGTGTGTATCGGCACTATCCTGCGTTTGTGCGTGCCGCGTTTGGCTGGCTGGTGGTGGGAAGCGCTCTTGGAGTGCTGGCCGAGTGGTTGCCGGCCATGCCGGGTCTTCCCGGGGCCGGGCGCCATGCGATCACGGTCGGCTTTATTGCCACGCTGATTTTCGCCATTGGACCCCGCATCCTGCCTGCCTTTTTGAACGGGCGGCGACTTGCCAGCCCCGCGGCCATGGGGATCAGCCTCTGGCTGCTGATGCTCGGCTGCACCCTGCGCGTGGCGAGCGAATCGCTGGCTTACGGATTTCAGAACGGAGCGTGGAAGTGGCTTCCCGTTTCGGCCTTCATCGAACTGGCGGCGGTGCTGGTGTTTGCTGGGAACCTGATGAAAACCTTGCTCTCGCCCGTTCCGGCCTGGTTTGAAGCCACCAGCGTTCGACCCGACCTGCCGTTGTACTTCTATCTGGCCAGCTTTCCTGAAACGCGGCGCGTGCTGCTGGCTGCAGGGTTGAAGACCCTTGCGCGTGCCCGCGAAGTTCCGCGCTCGCTCACCGTGGCGGAGGCGGCAGCGGCCGACGGGGTGCCGGTGGAGTTGGTCCTGGAGCACCTCAGGGCGTTTTTCGCGTCGCGCCAGCCCCAGCGAGAGCGGCCGCAGACGGCCTAGCGCGAGCCCCGCCCATAGCGACCCATCAACTCCGCCTGTCCCAAAATGTGCCCTTGCATGGCCCGCTCGAGCTGGGCCCGGCTGGCGCCGGCAGCCAAACCCGTGGGCCGGTCGAGCGCGAACAGACGGAAGTAGTAACGGTGCGGATTTCCGCGAGGGGGGCACGGACCCCGGTAGCCCAGCGTCCCAAAGTCATTCCGCCCATGGCGTGCGCCACTGGGAAGCTCTGCGCTCGCTGGTACTGCTTCGGGAAGCTCCCTCAAAGTTGCGGGCAGGTCGTAGAGCACCCAGTGCACAAAGGTTCCCCCTGGAGCGTCCGGGTCATCAGCGATCAAACTGAGGCTGCGCGTACCCGCCGGCAGTTCTTCCCAGCCCAGGGGTGGAGAAACATCCTCACCGTCGCAGGTAAACCGACGCGGAATCGTGCCACCGGGTGGAATAGCAGGGCTGTGCAGTTTCATCGTCCCACCTCGCGGTGCAGGATGTTCGGATGAACCCGACCCGGACTGCACGAGAGCAGCCAGCGTGCCGCCCATTAGCACCAGAATCAGCCATCGGAATTTCACGCGGACCTCCGCTGCGCCTCTGCATCAGGAAATAACCGGAAGTCGCCAGCGCCCCCGCTCCGTCTCGGGGACGAACGGCTGTGCCGTCCGCTGGCCCTCGAAACGGGTCAGCCACCGGCCGGGAATGGCCGTCCCGCAGTCCGGGCAGGTTCCGTCAGCGCTCAGTCGGTAGTTGAGCACGCGGAATCCATAGCGTTCGATCAACACGCGATGGCAGCCCGGACAGAGCGTGTGTTCATACTGGCCGACCTGCCCCGGCAAGTTGCCCGCATAGACAAAGCGCAGACCAGCCTCCAGGCCGATCTGCGCGGCCCGCAGCAGGGTGGAGGCGGGCGTCGGCTCTGTATCCGTCATTCGGTAATCCGGGTGAAACGCCGTCACATGCCAGGGGATGTCAGGCGAAACGCTGGCAATGAATTCCGCGATGGCGCGCAGCTCCGCGTCACTGTCGTTGAACCCGGGCACCACCAGCGTCACGATCTCCAGCCAGAAGCCCATCTGATGGATCAGCCGAATGCCGTCGAGAATGGGCTGCAGCCGCCCGCCCAGACGACGGTAGTTCCGATCTGCGAAGCTTTTCAGGTCCACTTTGTAGAGATCCACCCACGGGCGCAGGTATTCGAGGACACCGGGCGTCACGTTGCCGTTCGAGACAAACCCGGTCACCAGCCCGGCTTTGCGGGCTTCTCGGAAAACGGCGACGGCCCATTCGCTGGTGATCAGCGGCTCGTTGTACGTACTGACGATCACGCGTCCGCCCAGCCGGAGGGCTTCGGTGACAAGTTCTTCTGGTGTGACGACGAGCGGCGGCACGATGGCGGCAGGATCGCGCAGCGCCTGCGAGCTGACCCAGTTCTGGCAGTAGCCGCAGTGCAGATCGCAGCCCAGCATGCCGAAGCTATAGGCCAGGGCCCCTGGATAGGCATGAAAAAAGGGTTTTTTCTCGATCGGGTCACACTGCACCCCGGCCACGTAGCCCCAGGGGACCATCAGGCGTCCCGCTTTGTTGAAACGCACCTTGCAGATGCCCGGCAACCCGGGCGGGATGCGGCATTCATGTCCGCAGGCAAAACAGCGCACCCACCCGTTGGAGAGTGGCTCGTAAAGCTCGCCGGGTCGGGTGTGGGTTTCAAGCACCTGCTTCAGGGTGGCCATGGGAAACCGGAACAGGCTCTCTGGCATCATTGTAGGGCAAGCCGGGCGAGCGAGGCTACGGGAAAAGGTTTAACATGGGAGGGATTTTCCGCGTGGCTTCTGTAAGGACCACGCATTGTCAGCGGGGGCGCCGAACAGGCATGGATGTCATGCGGAGGGCGTCGTGACAAGCAGCAAGGTGCGCATGCTGGCTGTTGGGGCCTTAGTGGCTGTGGCACTGCTGGCCTTTGCACAGGGGCCCGAAGAGACCCCCAGGACCAAAGGCAAGCGAGCGCAGCGTGAGCTGGACAGCGGAACATTGATTCGGCATCGGATTTCCTGGTTCTATCGCCAGCGCGCCTATCCCCTCGAGCGCATTCCTGCCTTTGCCCGCCTGCGCGCCTGGCAGCAGTGGCGGGAGCTGCTACGGCAGCAGCGCCAGATGCAAAGCTTCGGAACCGTACCCTCCGGACCGACCGATCCTCCCCCCGTGTGGACGCTCATCGGTCCTCAACCTACGCAGGACTTTTTCTTCCAGCCCGCCGTATCCGGCAGAGTGAATGCGCTGGTCGTAGATCCCTGCGATTCGACCGGCAATACCGTCTTTCTCGGCGGAGCTCAGGGAGGCGTCTGGTTGACGCAGGACGGCGGTCAGCACTGGACGCCGCTCACTGATGACGCTCCTTCTCTAGCCGTCGGTTCCTTGGCCATTGCCCCCAACACGTGTTCGGGTACCGTGAGCACGAAAATTTATGTGGGAACCGGCGAGGAGAATTTTTCCTTTGACAGCTACTACGGGGCCGGCCTGCTCATCTGCACCACGAGCAATGGCTGGGCGAGCCATACCTGCACACCCGACCAGACATTCGGCGCCTTCAGCGCGACGACCCAGCCACTCAATCAGAGCTCCGGCGGGCCGTTCATTGGCAGCCTGGCTGTTTCCCCGCAGAACTCATCCGTTTTACTGGCCGCCGTGCAGGGCTTTAGCAGCACGCTGCCTTCGGGAATCTGGTGCTCTTCGAACGGTGGCATGAACTGGACCCGCGTGCTGCCGGCGCAGTCCACCACGATTCGCACGGTCGGCACCAGCGTGGTGTTCGACCGCGACGGCACCGCCTATGCAGCGATCGGCAATCTGGATGGCGGCGTTTCTTCCGGCACGGTGGGCTTGAATGGCGTCTATCGGTCCCAGGCGCCGGTGACGTCCTGCAATGTCAGCTTCACACAGCTCACGCTTCCAGTTTCCAGCAGCCAGATGGGACGCATTGCGCTTGCGGTTGGTCCACCGGCCTCGGGCACGCATGGCGTTCTGTTCGCCGCGATCGCCTCGGCCAGCTCGTTCTCGAACGATCTGCTCGGCGTATTCCGGAGTCTGGACGGCGGAAACACCTGGGCACAGAGCAGCGGTCAGTTCATGTCGGCCAGCCGGCAGGGATTTTGCGACCATCAGTGCTTCTATGATCTTGTCATCACCGTCAATCCGGTCAATCCCAGCATTGTGCTGGCCGGTGGAGCTGCTCCGGGCAGCGGGGCCACCTTGATCGAATCCACCGATGGAGGGACCACCTGGCAGGATGTTGCGCAGAATAGCTGCTCGAACTGCTTCACCGGTCTGCACGTGGACACTCACGCCATCGCCTTTCGCCCAACCGATGGCGCTCTAGTTTATGTCGGAACCGATGGCGGGGTCTGGTCGTCTCCGATTTCTTCAGTGGTGACGCCACAGTGGACCAACCTGAACGCTACGCTGGCGTTGAGCCAGTTTTATCCGGGAATGTCTGCCCATCCGAGTGGCTTCCAGTTCCGGAGCTTCGGAGGGACGCAGGACAATGGCATGCAGCGCTACAGCGGAGTCCCGTTGTGGGCCGACACGCTCAGCTGCGGTGATGGGGGTTTCACGCTGGTGGATCCGCTTATTCCGAGCACTGTCTTCGGCGTATGTGCTTATGTGCCGGGCTCACTGCTGGGCATCTTTCGGTCGCTGTTCAACGGCGATAGCGACAACGCGCAGGGTACTACCACCTTTTTCCCGGCCGATGCGGGTATCGTTGGCTCGGATGATGGCAATTTCATCCCGCCCCTGACGCTGGATCCCCAGAATCCGCAGCGATTGTATTTCGGCACCGTGCGGGTCTGGCAGTCGGTGAATGATGGGGCGAGCTGGGCTGCGATTTCTCCCGACGTCACCGGTGCAGCCACCAATCCGTCCTGTGGCTCCCAGGTGGGCTGCGTGTTGACCGCGCTGGCGGTCGCGCCCACCGATTCTAGCCGCATCGCCACCGGCAGCAGCATTGGGCACGTGGCGATCACCGTCAATGGCGGCCAGAGCTGGACAGATCTCACGGCCCAATCGCCCCTGCCCAACCGCTCAATCACACAGGTGGCGTTCGATCCAACGAACAGCAACCTCCTGTATGTGACGTTCTCCGGTTTTTCCGGTTTTAATGGCGACACCGCCGGCCATGTTTTTTTGGGGACGTTAACCGTGGCCGGCTCCAGCGTCTCGGTGGTCTGGCAGGACCTGAGCACATCGCCGGTGTGTCCTTCTGGAACGGGGAACCTGCCCAACATTCCTGTGAATGACATCGTCGTGGACCCGGACCATTCCGGCCAGCTCTACGTTGCGACTGACCTGGGCGTGCTGCAGGGCAATCTGCAGGCCGTGGGAGCGTGCTGGCAGCCGCTGGGGACCGGATTGCCCAACGTGGCTGTGCTCTCGCTCAAACTGCATGAAGCCTCGCGCACGTTAATTGCAGGCACGCATGGCCGCAGCGCGTGGGCGCTGACGCTGGGAGATGTGCCGGCATTCCATCTGAGCTCGTTGAGCCCGGCATCGGCAAACGCCGGGGCTGGCTCTTCCCTCTCGCTGGTGCTCACCGGGACAGGATTCACGTCGAGCTCGACGGTCAACTGGAGTGTCAACGGCAATGTCCCGGCCGGCTGCAGTGTGACGGTCAATTCGCAAACGCCCACGCAGCTCAATGCCACTGTCTCGCCGTCCTGTATGGCGGCTGGTGGATTAGCTCAGGTGAGCGTTTCCGATCCGAACTACAATCCCTCGATGACCAATGGGCTGCCGTTTACGATTCTCTCCAAGGCGCCCACGGTCAACACAATTTCGCCGACGACTGCCTCGGCACCGGCGCAGCAGCCGCTCACGCTGACGCTCAGCGGGAGCGGGTTCCTGACCAACACCACCGTCGCGCTCACGCAGCTTCTCACCCTGCCTTCGGGGTGCGTGACCGTCACGCCGCCTTCCAGTAACAACGCCACCAGCTTGACAGCCACTGTGGACAAAAGCTGCCTGCAGTTCGGCGGGATTTTCTTCGTCACGGCCAACAACCCGCCTCCCGGCGGCGGCTCCTCGAATCCGAACTTCGAAGCCACGACGGCTCCGGGAGCCGCGTGTTCGGGGATGAACCCGCCCGGTTGTCTGCTGACCGTAACGGGTCCGACCCCACCCAACGACGATATTTCGGCTGCCACGGTGATCAGCTCGAATACGTTCTCCGTGACCGAGGATACGTCGGGGGCCACAACCAGCCCGAACGATCCCGCACTGCCGTCGGGCTGCACGACGGGCGCAGCGAACAATGGGGCGGGCAAAAGCGTGTGGTTCAAGATTACGCCGGCTGCCAGCCTGACGGCCGAGGTGGATACGATCGGAAGCAATTACGACACGATCCTTTCCGTGTGGGCTCTCCAGAGCGCTTCCGCAGTGCCGCAACCGGGTCGGCGACCTGCCTGGCCCGCTGGTGGGTGGGTTTGGATTCCCTTGGCTGCATTGCTGCTGCTCTTGCTGGTGCGGCGCCGGACTGGCACCGAGGCCCTGGCTGGAGCAGCTCTCGGCCTGGTGCTGACACTCGTGCTGCTCAGTCTCTCCTGCGGCGGAGGAGGTGGCAGCAGCGGATCCACCAGCGGTACAGGCGGAGGGAGCTCTGCAACAACGCTGGCGTCCGTAGCCTGCAATGACGACATCATTCCTGGCGTCAGCCGCGTTTCGCAACTTTCCAATCTGCACCTGAGTGGCGGGACGACTTATTTCTTCATGGTGAGCGCTTTTGGCGTCCCCATTCAAAACAGCAGCGGTCAGACCGTCAACGTGCTTGCTGACGGGGGAAAGCTGGTTTTCAACTTCAACGGGCACTGAGCCCTAGGTTGGTTTCGCTCGCCAAACCCTGCCGCTAAAATGAGTGGCGGGGATTCATGCAGATTGTCCTGATCGGGCTGTATGAGCTGGGACGCCAACCCTTTGGGTTGGCTTCGCCGGCGGCCTGGCTTCGTGAGCGCGGCCATCGTGTCGTGTGCTGCGATCTGGCTGTGGACAGACCTGATCTCGAGGATCTCCGTGCGGCGGATCTGGTGGCGTTTTACCTGCCGATGC
>Ga0209810_1002474_pt1 | contig 22072 bp, 11 predicted proteins | sample Coa_R1_7_FD_187159 | JGI IMG/M metagenome (GOLD analysis project Ga0209810, IMG submission 187159) | Surface soil microbial communities from Centralia Pennsylvania, which are recovering from an underground coalmine fire - Coalmine... | ecosystem: Environmental > Terrestrial > Soil > Unclassified... | reverse complement strand
GCACAACGTATCCTTGAAACGTTGCCCGAGAACAAAGGAGAAGGAAGCGGCAAAAAATTTATTCCCCAAAATATTAAAGAAACGCATGGCGCCTTTCTCCATGGGATAAACCAGTCTGCTGCCGTTAACGAACTCTGCTTTATTGCTGGCCAGCGCATGGTAGAACCTCAGCAGTTCTTCAGGCGGCGTTGTCAGGTCGGCGTCGAGGATCATAAGAATTTCGTTCGTCGCGAGCTCAAATCCCAGGCGCACGGCGTCGCCTTTTCCCCGGCCTTTCTGCTGTGCGATTACCAGCCGATGCGGTCCCCGGTAGTTGGCGGCGACCTCTTGAATTCGTTCCCATGTGTCGTCCGTCGAATTGCCTTCTACAAAGATAATCTCATCCTGGGGCCCCATCATGGGACAACGGCTCACAACGTGATGGATGTTTCCTGATTCGTTGCGTGCAGGCACAACGATGGATACCGATGGGCGGGGTTCGCGGCAGAACGTCACCGGTCGGGCGACCACGATATTGACCAGCGCGAAAAGGCGGAAGAAAGGCAGCGGCGCCAGGTAGCGGTTTAGAAAAGTCGCCACCAGCGGAACCGGCAGGGGACAGAGCACCTTTACGTCGCGTCGGATGATTTCCAGTTCCGTCAGATAGCAGAAGTTTTCCAGGTCTTCGTGGGCGATCCAGTTCTGTTCCGGAGTGCGGCTGCGGATGCCGAGCGTCGAGGCGAGACGCGCAAGCGGCCTCCATAACATGCTGTAATAGACAAACAATATCCGCTCCGAACCGCGCAGACAGGCGCGCAGTTGCCCCAGCATCTGCTCGATATCGCTTTCGTAATGGATGGTTCCGTTCAACAAAATGTAGTCGGCCCGCGTCCCTTCGCGGCAGAGCGCCGCAACGCTCGGTAGCGCGCGATAGTTGGCGAACCGTTCACCCAGGAAGCTCCCGCCCGGCGCGATCTCAATCACTCGATCTTCCGGACGAATATAAAGCGCGAGATAGGAAGCGAGAGTATCGTAGAAGTAACGGCGCAGCAGCGGCTCACTTTTTTTCGCAGCAGTGCGCGGCGTTACAGCCGCGCCGTTTTGATCCAAAATCCGGTTCCCGTGCCACTTCTTCTCGGCGATGCTTTTCACTGGGTGCAAGACTAATCCAAAACGGCTGCCAGACAATCGCTTCGCAACTGGACAATCCTCAGGCGGGCAGTTGTTGCCCTGCCTGTGCTGCCAAAACTTGCTGTCTTCCGTGTTGGAAAGGCACCAGCGGGTGATTTCGCTGGAGGAAACCGGCTGTTGTGCTTGACTAATAGGTTCGACGGTTGTCGTTAGAATGCCTGCGGATATCATCAAGATTAGCGGCGCGCGCCAGCATAATCTCAAGAACCTCAGTCTGGAGATTCCGCGGCAGCGGCTGGTGGTTATCACGGGTCTGAGCGGCTCTGGAAAATCTTCGCTGGCTTTCGACACCCTGTACGCCGAGGGACAGCGCCGCTATGTGGAAAGCCTCTCCGCTTATGCCCGGCAGTTTCTCGATCAGATGGAAAAGCCCAACGTGGATTTTATCCAGGGGCTTTCTCCTGCCATTGCCATTGAACAGCGCAGCGCGGCTGCCAATCCCAGGTCCACCATCGCCACTACCACGGAAATCTATGATTACCTCCGGGTGCTGTTCTCTGCGGCAGGCCGCCCTCACGACCCCGTCACCGGACAACCGTTGAGCCGGCAGACGCCGCAGCAAATCGTGGATCAGATTCTTGCCTCCGGGCACGGATGCAAAATCATTATGCTCGCTCCTCTGGTTCAGAACGAATGCGGCGAATTTCGCGATGTCATCGAAAAGACCAGGCGCGAAGGATTCGTTCGGGTGCGAATTGATGGGAGGATTCTGGAACTGGATTTGCCGCAACCGATCCGCCTTGCAAAGGACAAGCCGCATACCATCGAAGCAGTTGTCGATCGATTGATCGTTCAGGAGGATATCCGCAGCCGCCTCGCCGAATCAGTGGAAACTGCGCTCAAATGGGGTCGGAACAATCTTGTCGTCCTGCGGCAGAGGCCCGCGCTCTCGCAGTCACAATCCAGCGAAGCCTGGGAAGAGCTGCGCTACTCCACCGATTACGGAAACGCGCAGACCGGTTTCAGGCTAGGGGAACTCACGCCCAGGCATTTTTCCTTTAACAGCCACCTTGGCGCGTGTCCGGCATGTCTTGGGCTGGGCACACAGCTGGTTTGTGATCCGGATCTGATGATCCGCGACCCTGACAAATCGCTGGCTCAAGGCGCAATCACCCCCTGGCGCCGCGGACCCAAGCGGATGCGCGCCTATTACCGGCATCTGCAGACCGCGCTGGCCAAACATTTCCAGGTGGATGAAAACGCGCCGTTCAAGGATTTGCCCGAGCAATTCAAACAGGCGCTTTATTTCGGAACAAAGGGCATGCCGATTCAAATTGAGTTCAGCGATAACGGAGAAAAGAAGCTGGCAAAACCCTTTGAAGGGCTGGTGCCGCAGATGCAGCGGCTTTACGAACAAACACAGAGCGAATTTACCCGCAACCGGATTCGCCCGTTCATGTCGCGCAAGCCCTGCAAAGCATGCCGCGGCTCGCGCCTCAAGCCTGAAATTCTGGCTGTCACGATCAAGGATCGGCAAAACCGGGAACTGAACATTCACCAGTTCTGCGAGCTGACCATTGAGCAGGCGAAGCAGTTTATCGAGGCGCTGGAGCTCACCCCGCAGCAGCGCGTTATCGTAGCCGACGTGGTGCGCGAGATTCGCTCCCGTTTGCAGTTTCTTGTGGAGGTGGGCCTTGGTTATCTCACGCTCAATCGCGAGAGCGGCACCCTTTCCGGAGGCGAGGCGCAGCGCATTCGCCTGGCAACACAAATCGGTTCCGGTCTCGCAGGCGTGCTTTATATTCTGGACGAACCGAGCATCGGGCTACATCAGCGTGACAACAGCCGCCTGTTGGCGACGCTGCGGCGGCTTCGCGACCTCGGCAACTCGGTCATCGTGGTGGAGCACGACGAAGAAACCGTCCGGGCCGCGGATCACATCATCGATCTGGGACCGGGCGCGGGCCCTCGCGGAGGCGAAATCGTCGCTCAGGGCGCGCTCGATGATATCTTAAGGGCGAAACATTCTCTCACCGGCGCTTATCTCTCAGGCCGGGCGCAGATCGCCATTCCAAGACAGCGCATCAAGCCGCGCACAATGGATCAGTCCGACGGCTGGCTGACCGTCGCAGGGGCCACGGAAAATAATCTGAAAAATATCACCGTCTCCTTTCCACTTGGATGCCTCACCTGTGTAACCGGCGTCTCCGGCAGCGGCAAATCCACTCTTGTAGATGACATCCTGCGCCGCGCGCTGTTCCGCCGCTTTTATAACACCAGGGAAAAACCGGGAGCCCACCGGGCGATCCGGGGGATAGAACAAATTGACAAAGCCATTGTGATCGATCAAAGCCCCATCGGACGCACCCCGCGATCGAATCCTGCCACCTACATGAGCGCTTTTACACCCATCCGCGAACTGTTTAGCCAATTGCCCGCCGCCCGGGTGCGCGGCTACGACGCCGGCCGCTTCAGCTTTAATGTAAAAGGCGGCCGATGCGAAAATTGCGAGGGCGGCGGATTAATCAAAATCGAGATGCACTTTTTGCCCGACGTTTATGTGGAGTGCGAAGTTTGCCACGGCAAACGCTACAACCGCGAGACTCTGGAAATCACCTACAAGGGCAAAAATATCGCGGATGTTCTCGATCTGACTGTGGACGAGGCGGCGCGTTTTTTTCGAAATGTGCCCGGCATTTCCGACAAACTCGATTCCCTCGTCGATGTCGGCTTGGGATATTTGCGCCTGGGCCAGGCGGGCACAACCCTCTCCGGAGGAGAAGCGCAGCGGGTGAAGCTGGCCACCGAGCTTGCCAAAAAAGCCACCGGACGCACACTTTACATTCTCGACGAACCAACAACCGGATTGCATTTCGCCGATATCGAGAAATTGCTGCAAGTGCTCATGAAGCTGCGCAATGCCGGCAACACTGTAATCGTGATCGAGCACAACCTGGAAATGATCAAATGCGCCGACTGGATTATTGATCTGGGTCCGGAAGGCGGGGACGCCGGCGGCGAGATCGTTGGTGCCGGACCTCCCGAGGAAATTGCGAACCTGCCGCGAAGTCACACCGGGCGGTATCTCAAGGAAAAACTGGCCAAAAAATGAAACGCGCCAAATTTCTCAGCCTGGTTTGCGTTGCAACATGGCTGGCGCAATACGCAAAGGCCGATTTCTCGACCGAGATGGCCGCGGCAAGCGCGCCGCTCGCAGCCGGAGTTCCCGAAGTCGCCGTCGTGCGACTGCGCGCCTTGCTACGCCCGGGTTTGCCCGAGCCGCAATGGCGCGCGGTTGTGGAGAAACTCGCCGAAGCGCAGGTGGCCGCGCACCAACCGGAACAGACGCTGATTTTGCTCTCGGACCAACGGCTCCGCGATTTTGCATGGGCCAAATTTTGGCGCGCTCAATCGCTGGCCGCGCTGCATCGATGGGCAGAGGCGCTGCCGCTGTACCAAGAGCTGGCTGCCGATCCAGCGTCATCATTCCATCAGGCGGCACTTTTCGGAGCGGCGGAAATGCTGCGAGCGTTGGGCAAGCGCGACGAAGCGGCGCAAAATTTTGGCCGCCTTTTTGGAGACAAAGAGTGGGACACCCCGGCGCAGCTGCGGGCAGCGGAATTGTACATCGAAATGGGCGACGCTTCGAATGCCCACCGGCTTTTGACGCAGGTGAAACCGGCGTCCATTCCCGAGCGAAAAGAGCGCCGCTTTTTGCGCGGGCGTTTGGAGCTGCTCTTGCAGCGGCCGGAGCGGGCAATCGCCATGTTTCAACTGCTCTTGAAACGGCCAGAAGGCGCTGCCCACGCCACACTGATCGCAGCACTTTTCGGCATCGCCGACGCAGAGATGCAACGCAAGATGCCGGAAGCCGGCGACGACTTCCTCGAACAATTTATCGATCGCCATCCCTCCGACGCGGATCTGCCTGCTGTCTTTGCAAAACTGGACGAACTCTATCGCGCCGAGCGAAAACCGTCTCGAAACGAGCTCGAGAAATGGGTGCGCAACCCGGATGAACCGCGCCGCTCTTTTGCCCGATGGTATCTTGCCCGATTCGAGATTCGCGCCGGGCGCCGGGAACGGGCACGTCAACTTTTTGCCGATCTTCACCGCAGCGGCATCAAATCCCCGACAATCGCGGCTGCTTATCTCGATTTCGCTCAACTCCAGATTGAGGACGGGCATTTCAACGAAGCGCTTGCGATTCTGGAAGAGGCTCGGCGCTTGCGCCCAGAGGCGTCTTTGCTCGCGCGGATCGATTTCCTGTCAGCGCGCACCCTTTATCTGGCAAAAAAGTTCGACGCGGCAACGGTTGCCTTTGAGCAAATTGGGCGATCGGATTCGCCCTGGGCCAGGGTGGCGCTGTTCAACGCCGCGACCGCTTCGCTGCAGCTGGGCGATCAGCTCCGCTTTGTGGCCGACTACAACGAGCTGACCGCGCGCGGCGGCGATGAACAATCTCTGGCTCATTTGCGGCTTGAGAAAGGATTGACGGAAGCGGCCAAAGGCGACACCCGGACAGCGATGGCGACGCTGCGTCAGTTTATCCGTGATTTCCCCCGCGATCCTCGCGTTTCAGAAGCATGGGTGGGCTTGGCCGAGCTGGCTTTTCACTCTTCGCCCCCGCGGCTGGACGAAGCGCGCAAAAACCTCGCCCAAGCAATCCAGGCAACGCCCACCGCCGCGGCGAAAGAACGAGCCGATTATCTCAGCATCTGGCTCGAAGGAGCCGCAGGTGAAAATGACTCGAAAGTCATCGATCTGGCAAAGGCTTTCCTCCAGGAACACGCCCTCTCGCCGTTCGCTGCCGAGGTGCGCATGAAACTGGCGGAGCTTTATTATCGGCGCCAGGATTTTGCCAATGCGCAAACGCAATTTGAAATCATCGCGCAAGAGAACCCGCACGGGCCGTTTGCCGAGAAGGCGCTTTTCTTTGCGGCCGAGTCCGCCAGGTCCAGCATGGGCGAGCATTCGTTGGACAGGGCGTTGGTTCTATTTGATCAGGTTGTGCAAAAAAATGGTTCCATGCGCTGGGCGGCTCGCAACGAACAGGCCGCAATTGAACGCAAACTCGGCAAGCCCAGGGACGCTCTGGCCTTATATGACGAAGTGTTGAAGGGCGATGCCGGCCCGGCTGAAAAACGCGAGGCGCTCTGTGGCAAAGGCGACGTGTACTTCGAACTAGCGGCAGCCGATCCCGCCAATTATCGCCTGGCGATCGAGGCGTACGATCGGCTCGCAGCCGAGCCTGATGAGCCCAGATACTGGCGGAACCAGGCGCTTTTCAAGAAGGCGTTGTGCCTCGAAAAACAAGGAGACAGAGCAAATGCTCTGGCCGTTTTTTACAAAGTGCTCGAAACCGAGGCGCCGCCCGGCCGGCAACGCGAATTCTTCTGGTTTTACAAGGCGGGTTTTAACGCCGGGCGCCTTCTGGAGGAAGATTCGAAATGGGAATCCGCCGCGGCCATTTACGAGAAACTGGCCGCCGCCGGTGGGAACCGAAGCGACGAAGCGAAGGCGCGACTCAACCATCTTCGTCTGGAGCATTTTCTCTGGACCGATTGAAGGGGCCGGTCGGGGAGCAACCTTTGTGGCGGCGCCACAGTAGCGAGGCGCAGCGAGGTCGGCACGAAGCATCGGTTTTTTGTCTCGCAACCGCTGCCCCAAGAGGCCTTGCGAAAGAGCTCGAACGGGATCAAGATTAAAGTATGAAAATGGGATGCAGACTCAGTCGCGTGTGCGGCTGGTCGGCCCGATGCGCAAGCATCCTGCTCGCAGTCGCGTTCTGCGCGTCAGCCTTTGCGGCTGATCCGAGCAAAAACGTCGTGCGGCCTTCGCGTTCGCAACAACCGGTCACCGCCAGGCCGGTAAAGAAAATGTGCCTGGTTGTGACAGGCAGCTCCGCGATTCCGCAACCCTGCGATCGCCTGTTTGGCATCCCGACCACAGCAAACCCGATGACGATCTACGGGCACAAACCCGAGGGAACCAGATAACAGTTCCAAAGATTTTCCGCCCGGAATGAAGCGCTGCTGCGGCAGCGAAAGGGTGAGTTTATAGTTTCGCCGCGCGCTCAAATTCCACGAGTCCCGTCTCAATTTAGCTTTAAAGGGCTGCGGGCAGTCCCCAGGCACGCATCGGCCGCGGCCAGCACTGCTTTGTCATCGTTATCCCTCAGCCCGACGAGCGCTCGACGAATGCGTCGAAACGACTGCCGCAGGAACAATTCGGCTGCCGCCCTGTTCGGCAGTGCCGATTCCCCGTTGTTTCGAGCAAACTGCAGTTCGGCATCCAGGCGGCTAAGCACGCAAGTGGAGGCAAACAGCTCCATGGCTGCGTTTGCGATGCGCTCCTGAACAAGCTGCATATCCAGGATCGGCTCGCGATAAAGAATCAACGACCGGTTGACTGCGACATTGAAGCTGCGAATCAGCCGCGCCAGGGCGGTGGCGAACGGTTTTAGCTCGCCGTTCTGCACCGGAACATCTGGCACCCGCACCGTCGCCCCGAGCCGATGCTTGCCCGCTGTCCACGCTTTTGCCATGCCGCGTTCCCTCGTGGGTTTGACCAGAGTGTCGTAAATTTCCTTGAACTCCATGCCTGGCCCGCGCATTCCCACCAGCGCGATGAAAGATGTGAGCACTTCGTTTGCGCCTTCGCCGATCTGGTTGATCCGGGCATCCCGCATCATTCGCTCCAGCGGCAGATCAACAAAATAGGCCGAGCCGCCGTAAATCTGGAAAACGTCGTTGATGCACTCCCAAAGCCTTTCGGTGGTGAACACCTTGAGCATCGCTGTCTCCAGCATGTAATCCTCAAGCCCCCGATCAATGAGCGACGCGGTGATGGTGGTCATCGCTTCCATGGCGTAAGCGTCCGCGGCGATGCGCGCGATCTTTTTTTTGACCAGATGGAAGTTGCCGAGGGTCTTGTTGAATTGCCTGCGCGTTGTGGCGTGCCGGACAGCCAGTTCCAAACAGGTCTTGGCGGCGCCGGTGCAACAGGCGCCAAATGTCGTTCGTCCAAAGTCCAGCACGGTTAGCGCAACTCTGAGACCTTTGCCGAGCGGTCCCAGAATGTTTTCCCTCGGCACTTTCACGTCCCGTAATGCGAACCGACCGGTGGCGGTGCCGCGGATACCCATCTTGGGCATGCGCGCCTCGAGCATCTCAAAACCCGGCATGTCGCGTGTGACCAGAAACGCGGTGATGGCGGTTTTATCCGATCCCGGCACCGGTGTGCGCGCCATCACCGTGAGCACATCGGCGATCGCCGCATTGGTGATGTAGCGCTTTTCGCCGTTAAGAATGAAATGCGCTCCATCCTCAGTGGGGCGCGCCTGCATCTGCACATTGGCCGCATCCGAGCCGGCCTCCTTTTCGGTGAGCGCGAACGCGCCCAGTTGTCTGCCAGTCGATAAACCGGGCAGCCACTTTTGCTTCTGTTCGTGCGTGCCGAACAGCAGCAAGGCGCGAATCCCGATGGAGTGATGGGCATTAACGAAAACCGACGTGGAGGCGCAGCGGCGGCCGATCTCTTCCAGCACTTTACAATTGGCCATTTGCGAGAAACCGCGCCCGCCGTACTCCTTGGGCGCGGTCATCCCCAGCACGCCGATGCGGCCCAGCCCGTCGATCACGCTGCGAGGAATATCCGCCTGCCGGTCGATCTCGGCCGGATCAAGATGTTTGTCGAGAAATTCGCGAAGCTGCGCGAGCGTTTCATCCAGCTCCACCTGCTGCGCAGCGGGAATGCGCGGATAGGGCAGCACCCAATCGGCCACGAAATGCCCGAGGAAAAGTCCCTTGGCAAATCCCAGCGCCTGCGGCCCGGCAAACAACAGTTCCTCAGCCTGTTGAATCTCCTTTTGTCTTTGCGCGTCGAGTTTATTCATTGAATCTGTCGCCGGAAGGCGCGCGCGCATTGTAGCCATGCAGACGCGCATGTCCAATCAATCCCGAAAGGCTTCGAGATCAAACGCAGCTTCACCTGATTTTATCCAGCAAAACAACAGAAGTGGCGTTTTTCCCGAAAGCCGATTTCGCCGGTCGCACTTCCTGCGAGTTACGCAATGCCTTGTGGAAGACTCGTCCATAGCGCGCTGTTTGCGACCCTCCGAAGTCTCGATTGTTCGCTGGCCCTTTCGCGCGTAGCCCGCCTTTGCGTTGGCACGAAAAGCGCGTTTATCTCCGGAGACGGAAGGCAACTTAGCTGCAACCCTCGCTGATGGCGCATTCGACGCAGACGCCCCAGACGCGGTTCATACCGGTGCCTCAGTCGCGGGAATTCGGTAGCGGCGTAATTCTTCCTCCGTGAGATCCTCTGGTGGGACAAGCTGGTAATGCCGCTCGGTTCGAATGCGAACGCCGTCAGGCGCAGCTTCGAATTCGAACAAGGCGATTAAATCAGACGGCATAAACTGCGCTCCGACGGGGCGGCACACAGCGTCTTTGAACTTGGTGGCACAGACAGCCAGGTCTTGTTCAACCTGAACGACGCTCATTCGGTCTTTTCCCCCTTTGGCTTGAACCGGAATGACATAGTGCGCGCCTTGGCGATCGACACCAACGTAAATCTCGTCCGTTTCGACCTGTCCGATATTGGCAACGCTTGTACGTAAGTGGCTTTGCAGCGAGTAACAGGTCACGCCCGTAAAAATATCGATAAGGCGATTGTAGCGAAGCTTCGCAAGAAGAGCTTGCTCGTCACTGAGGGCGTACTTGACGATCATTCCCGGTGTGGCATCCGGAACCTTGATTCGTGAGAGCGCCGGGTTTGGCGCGATTGCCGACTTCGCCACAAGCACAAACCGATATTTGCTACGCCCGTGTGGGCGAATAATCCATTCCTTACCCTTGGGTGCTTTATCGGTAATCGAACGTGGCAACTGAACGCGGTAACGAAAGCTGTAGATAACATCGCCAAGGTTCTTCGGAATTTCGATTCCGAGGCGCTTTGCCAGCCCAGGAATCTCGTGACGCTCGAAAGTCACTTCCGTGGCTCCTCGCTTGTAATGAGCGAGAAATATCTTCTCGATTAATTGTTCGTAGCGGTTGCCTCCCACTATTTTCTTCCTGGCCAACGCAAGACGACGACCTCTTCCCGGAGTTGCTCGCGCGTCGCCGTTGCAAGTCGAGTGCGGAAAAGGTCGATGCCGAGCACTTCGTAGCCAAGCGACTGGGCAATCGAAGCGAGCAGCTGGCCGGTTCGAATCATGATGCGCAGATAAGAAGCTTGATCACCGACGACATACGCCAAACGAGCGTTGGGGCGTAGAACCTGCCTTAAGCTCGCTAAATGGCGAGCCATACCGCCGAAGTATAGCTTCGTGACCTTCGCATAGAGGCGTTCAAAGCCGCTGGTCTTGCCCAGCGCGATGCGGCGCGCCTCAATCGCGTCGGCGATGCGCTGAATTTCCGAATGGTTCGCGACCAGCTCGTGATCGGAGTCTCCTTGATACACGCCGCGCGTGTTAGATCGAATCATCGTTCGTTTCAGAGCCTGAAGCTGTTTCTTTGACGTGATGAATCCGAGCAAAACGGTTTCCAGTCTCGTTGTACGCGTGTAGTCCTTCTCGTTTGGATATGGCGGCGACGTAATCACAATGTCAGTGGACTCGGGCGCGATTAATCTCGTCATGTCGCGCGAGTCGGCGTGATGCACTGTCGCACGAACCGCCGATCGTAGTTGCAGAGCTCGCAGGTCGTTGGCCATTTTTTGAGTCAAACGGAGCCATTTCGAAATAACCGGGACGTCCGGTTTTGCTGGTCCCACTCCGACCTCCGGTCCGAACTCCAGATTGCCAACTCCGGTTACAAGCGCTTTCGCCAGCGCCAACAACTGGTGTGCGCGACAACGTTCGCTGCCTCTGGAACAGATCGCATCGCGCAGCACCAGGCTCTTGTGAAGCGGCAGCGGACTGATCGAATTGGTAAGCAGCAACTTCTGGAGTTCCGGTGAAAGCGCCCGCAATTTCTGCGGACCCGGCGTCTCGGCGAGCAGGGTCGGCGCTGGATCATCGATGATTCCATTGGCTTCTAATTCAGCTAGCGCGGCCGCGGCGACACGCCGGGACGACTCCTCCAGCTCCACTGGATCGACGTTCCAATCCACCTTTGTCGCGCTCGCGAAATGCGCCATTGGATGAGCTTCGACTCCAACGCTTGGAATTCCGAGTTTCTTGCATTCGACAACCGTTGTCCCCGTTCCGCAAAACGGATCCAACACACACTTTTCCGGTGAAGCATCAAACCGCGTGAGATAATCGCGCACCAGATGTGGCGGATATGAGAGAACGAAGCGATACCAGTCATGCGCAGCGCGGTCGTCGAGTCCGAGCCGATTTACATCCGGCGAGCGCGGCTGAGGAATCGCAGCAGCGAAGTGAGTTCTTCGTTCCAATGCAGGTGGGCTATCTGTCATCAAAAACCCTGTTTAGCACCCGCGCGATTGAATGCGAGGTTAAATTCAAAGGATTCCCGCGCTTCGCGCACCCCGCCAAACACGCACTTCGCAGCTTCTCGAGAGCGTGATGGCAACTACATTGCTTCTCTATGCCTTGCAGCATCTCCATTGTCTTCTTGTGCGAGCATAGCCCGTTGGCACAAGGCGCTAGTAAACGTGGCGAATTTTCAGCTGCAGCCCTGGCTGGTGCCGCATTCGATGCAGACGCCGCAGGCGCCCGCGCGGATGACTTTGTCGCTGCCGCACACCGAGCAGGTAATGCCCATGAAGATGCTGCCCAGCGCCACCGATACGCGATCCGGCGAGTTGGTCTCGCCATTTTTCGCGGCATCGGCTGCTTCACCGTTGGCGGGGTTGCGCGGATTGCTTGTGATCACGTCGATCACTTCTTTCTCGCCTGTGCGCGGCAACTCGGGCACGGGACGGTTGAGCGCTCTTTTCTCGATCTCGGCGATTTCCTTTAGCGGCAGGTCCGGTTGCGCGCGGTTGGGCGCGGTGGCCTCTTTGTAGCCTTTAATGAACTGGCAGCCGAGCCAGCGAAACACGTAATCGGTGATGCTGGTGGCGTGCCGAATATCGGGGTTTTTGGTGAACCCGCTGGGCTCGAATCGCTGGTAGGCGAATTTTTTGACCAGGCTCTCCAGGGGTACGCCGTATTGGAGCGCAATGGAGGTGAGGGTGCCGACGGTATCCATCAATCCGCCGATGGTGCTGCCTTCCTTGGACATGGTGATGAAAAGCTCGCCCGGCTGACCGTCCTCGTACAAGCCGACGGTGATGTAGCCTTCGTGGCCCGCGATCTCGAATTTGTGGGTTAACGACGTGCGCGTATCGGGCATGCGATGGCGCACCGGTTGATCCAGCCGACTGCGCAGCGCAGCCAGTTCCTGTTCCAGTTCCACGATGCGTTTCTGCAGAGCGGCCGTATCGGCGCCGGCATCCTCGATGCCGGCTCCAGTTGCGCCCATGTCTTTTGTCTTGCGCGTGTTCAATGGCGCGGAACGCTTTGAGCCTTCGCGATAGATCGCCACCGATTTCAAGCCCAGGCGCCAACCTTCGATGTACGTATTCATGATGTCCTCCACCGTGGCGGATTGGGGCAGGTTCACAGTTTTGGAGATTGCGCCGCTGAGGAACGGTTGCGCCGCGGCCATCATTTTCAGATGCGCCATGTAATGCAGGGCGCGTTCGCCTCGGAAAGGTTTAAACGCGCAATCGAATACCGGCAGGTGCTCCGGTTTCAAGCCGGAGGAAATTTTCGAGCCATCGGCGTCGGTGACGTCTTCGATGGTGTCGAAGGCGTCAATGTGGGCGATGATGCGCTCGATCTCCTCCGGGGCGTATCCCAGTTTTTCGAGCGCGGGCTTGACGGTTTGGTTGACAATCTTGAGCATGCCGCCGCCGGCCAGCAGTTTGTATTTTACCAGTGCAATGTCGGGCTCGATTCCCGTGGTATCGCAATCCATCAGGAAACTGATTGTGCCCGTGGGCGCGAGCACGGTGACCTGGGCGTTGCGATAGCCGTAGCGTTTCCCAAGTTCCGCCGCTTCATCCCAGACTTTTGCCGCTTCCTCTTTCAAATGCGCAAACTCCGGCGCGTCGGAGATCTCGCGTACGGCCTGGCGATGCAGCTCGATGACTTCGAGCATGGAGCCCACGTTGTCGCTGGCCACGGGATTGGGCACGCCGCTGGCGCGCGCATCGAGGTAGCCTGGGAAAGGACCTAGCGACCGAGCCATGCGCGCGCTTTGCGCGTAGGCCTCGCCGGTCATGATGGCGGTGATGGCGCCACAAAGCGCCCGGCCTTGTTCACTATCGTAGCCGTAGCCGTAGCTCATGATCAGCGAGCCGAGGTTTGCGTAACCCAAGCCGAGGGTGCGGAAGATATGCGAGTTCTCGGCGATTTCCTTGATCGGGTAACTGGCGTTATCGACGATGATCTCCTGCGCGGTAATGAAGATGCGCACGGCAGCCTTAAAGCGTTCGACGTCGAAGTCGCCCTGCGGCGTTTTGAATTTCATCAAGTTTAGTGACGCCAGATTGCACGCCGTGTTGTCGAGGAAGAGATATTCGCTGCAGGGATTGGTGGAATTTTGTCGGCCCGTGCCTTTGCAGGTGTGCCATTTGTGGATGGTGGTGTCGAACTGCATTCCGGGATCGCCGCAGATCCAAGTACCTTCTGCGATTTTGCGCAGCAACGCGCGCGCGTCCTTCTTCTCGCACGGTTGCCCGTCGGTGACGCGGCGGGTCCACCATTCGCGACCAGCCAGCGCCGCCTCCATGAACTCATCGCTGGCGCGGACGCTGACGTTCTCATTCTGATACATCACCGAGCCGTAAGCCTCGCCGTTGTAACTGCCGTCGTAACCTTGCTCGATCAGGGCCCAGGCTTTTTTCTCCTCCCTGGCTTTTGCCTCGATGAATTCTTCAATGTCCGGATGCCAGTCCTTGAGCGTGTTCATTTTGGCGGCGCGCCGGGTTTTCCCGCCGCTTTTCACCACGTTGGCAATCTGATCATATACCCTCAGAAACGAGAGCGGCCCGCTGGGTTTGCCGCCGCCGCTGAGTTTTTCCCGCGTGGAACGCAATGTGGAAAGGTCGCTGCCCGTGCCGCTGCCATATTTGAAGAGCATGGCTTCGCTGGTAGCCAGCCGCATGATGTCTTCCATCGTGTCGTTCACACTCTGGATAAAGCAGGCGCTTCCCTGAGGATATTCGTATTGCGACGGCGCCCGCTCGGCCTGCCCGCTCTGGCGATTGTAAAAATAATTGCCCGCCCCGGCGCCTTTGCCCACGCCGTATTGATGATAGAGACCGACGTTGAACCAGACCGGCGAATTGAATGCGCCGTGCTGATTCAGGCAGAGCCAGGTCAGTTCGTCGTAAAAGGTCTCGGCAGTTTCCGCGTCTGCGAAATAACCATCCGCAATCCCCCAATCAGTAATGGTACGCGTGACTCGGTGAATCAATTGCCGCACCGAAGTCTCTCTCCCGCCGTTGTGAGGATCGGTGCCATTGGCGATGTCGCCGTAGAAATATTTCGAGACGGCGATTTTGGTGGCCAGTTCGCTCCAAGTCTTTGGCACCTCAACGTTCTCCTGCTTGAAGATCACCCTACCGCTGTCATCGGTGATTTCGGCGGTGCGCCGTTCCCACTCCACTTGGTCAAAGGGTTTGACCGCAGGGTCGCTAAAGACGCGTTCAAAGTGCAGACCGCTGCTTTTCTGTTTGCCGCCGCTGCCTCTTTTCCGGCGAACAGCCGGTTTGGAGGATTCGTTGAGTGCGGCAGGCTGGATTCCGGGTTTAAGTTGGATCATGGCGGTAACTCCGGTTGGGTTTGTGAATTAACTGGGAATTCTCGTGAACAGCGGCGCCAACAAGCTGTGAATACCGGTCAACAACAAGTAATAGCGTGGCTGTCCGCGTGGATACACAATATGCAGACCCTCTAACGGCAGTGGCAAGCTTAAAATTGTAACATTTTTAAAGCCCCCTGATCCATCTGCCCTAAATTGCCGTATCGGAGGCGACTGCGCTCGGAATCACTTCAACTCACAAGCTGCACCCTGCGTCGGGAACCGATCCGGCGACGCTTAGGGCTTCGGCACACGATAAAGCCGCCATCAATTATCAGTATGCGGCCTCTGAATGTCCGCTGGCAAGGCGAGCCTGTGAATCTGGAATCAATTGAACAAAAGAGATCGGAAGGGGTGGGATTCGAACCCACGGTGGGTTTCCCCACGCTCGATTTCGAGTCGAGTGCCTTAAACCGGACTCAGCCACCCTTCCACAATGGGCAAACGCGCCACGGATAACGAAACGTCCAACATCCGGGCCGCCTCCGCAAGGTCTGCGGGCGCTCGGGCAAAAGTCCCAGGCCGCTTTGTTGAATCCAATCGGCCTCACGCTGCGTCGAACAATAAAATCATGCGCAACCTCATTTTGATGAAATCGCAGTTGCATCCGGTAAGATCAACGCCAGTTTCCTCCCTTTAATTTATTTTCTCATGATTACCCGTTCTCGATTTTTCGCGCTGTTCGTTCTTGCCGTTTCGAGCCTGTTTGCCGCGTCGTTTCTCTCCGCGCAGGCTCTGCCCAACACAACGCGTCTGTTGCGCTTCCCGACCACGAACGACCGGGACATCGTCTTTTGCTATGCGGGCCAGCTTTACTCGGTCGGCAAAGACGGCGGCGTGGCGCGCCGGCTGACAAGCGGCCCGGGGTACACGTCCTTCGCGCGTTTTTCACCGGACGGCACCCGGATCGCATTCACTTCGCATTACGACGGCAATCGGGAAGTCTATGTGATGCCTGCTGAGGGCGGCGCGCCTCAGCGGCTGACCATTTCGGCGACCCTGGGACGCGACGATGTCTCCGACCGCATGGGACCCAACAACATCGTCATGACTTGGCAGAACACGAAGCCGTTGATCGTGTTTCGCTCGCGCATGAAATCATTCAACGATTTCATCGGCTCGCTCTACACTGTGGGTCTCGATGGCGACCTGCCCCAGCAGTTGCCCGTGCCCCGGGGCGGTTTCTGCTCCTTTGCGCCCGACGATTCCAAAATGGCCTACAACCGGGTGTTCCGCGAGTTCCGCACCTGGAAAGATTATCGAGGCGGCATGGCCGACGATATTTGGATTCACGATTTCAAAACCGGCGCGACCGAAAACATCACCAACAACCCGGCCCAGGATATCTGCCCGATGTGGGGCCCCGACAACAAAATCTATTTCATCTCCGATCGCGACTCGCGCATGAATCTGTATGTGGTTGATCTCGCCACACGGGAAACGAGGCAGCTAACGCACTTCAGCGATTTCGACATCAAATTTCCCTCAATCGGCAAGCGCTCAATCGTGTTCGAGCAGGCCGGTTACATCTGGCGTTACGATATTGACACCGGTCAGGCGGCGCCTGTGCCCATTGAGATCAGGGAAGATTTCGCCAGCGGCCGTGGTGGTTTGGTGGATGCCTCCAAACACCTCGAATCTGTAAACCTCGCCCCGGACGGCGAACGCACCATTGTCGTGGCGCGCGGCGATCTTTTCTCTGTTCCGGCAAAACATGGCACCCCCCGCGATCTGAGCAGCAGTTCCGGAGCCCACGAGCGCGACGCGATCTGGTCGCCGGATGGCAAATGGATTGCATACAACTCCGACATCACCGGTGAGAACGAGTTGTACGTGCGTTCGCAGGATGGAAAAGGCCAGCCGATCCAGGTGACCAGCGGCGCGGATACCTACTATTACGCGCCGAAATGGTCGCCCGACAGCAAGAAACTGCTCTGGAGCGATCGGCTGCAGCGATTGCGCTACGTCGATATTGCCACAAAGACGGTCACCCTGGTGGATCAGGACAAATGGGGCGAAATCGATGGTTACAACTGGTCGCCCGACAGCCAGTGGATCACCTGGGTGCGCCCCGAGGAAAACGGCATGCCGCGCGTCTATCTGTACTCGCTCGCCAGCAAACAGCAGACGCCCGTGACCGACAATTGGTACGGCTCCGGCGAACCGGTCTTCAGCGACGATGGGAAATACCTGCTGCTGAGTTCCGCCCGCGATTTCAAACCGAGCTTCGGCGACGAAGAATTTGCAAACATTTATCGCGACATGCAGCGCGTCTATCTGGTCACTCTGGCAAAGGAAACGGCCAATCCGCTTGCGCCTAAAAGCGATGAGGTTGGCAAGGCGAAAGAGAAACAGGAAAAGGCACAGCAAACAGAGACCCAAAAAACCGAAGCCACACCCGCTGGGAAAAAATCAGAAGAGAAATCTAAAAAACCGGTCACCGTGAAAGTGGATGCCGACGGAATTGAGAAGCGAATCGTCGGCTTGGAAATCACCCCGGGCAATTATCGGAAGATTCGAATGCTGGATAATGGCCGCATCTATTATCTGCGCCGCACAGTAGCTGATGAAGTGGGCGAAGAGGAAGAGGAGTTGTTCCCGGAGAGAGACAGGAAATCGCACCTTTGCGTTTACGACCTCGACGAACGCAAAGAGACAGTACTGGGCGACGCCAACGACTACGATATCACCTTCGACGGCAAAAAAATGCTGCTGAAAGTGAACAAGGACTACTTCATCGTGGAGGTGCCCAAGGACAAGCTGGAGACCAAGGATCACGAGCACAAGATCGAACATCTCGACATGCAGTTGGATCGCCACGCCGAATGGCGCCAGATCTATTTCGAATGCTGGCGGCAGATGCGCGACTTCTTCTATTCGCCCACGATGAACGGCATCGATTGGAAAGCGATGCGCGACAAGTACGCCGCGCTGCTGCCGTTTGTGAATCATCGCAACGATCTGACCTATCTGTTGGGCGAATTGGTGGGCGAATTGAACAACGGCCACACTTACGTCGGCGGCGGCGAACGCCCCGATACCCCGCGGATCAAGCTCGGCTTGCTGGGCGCCGAACTCTCACGCGACCCGGCCACGCGCGCCTACCGCATTGACCGCATTCTGCCGGGAGAAAACTGGAACAAACACACCCGATCGCCACTCACCGAGGTGGGAGTCAACGTCAAGCAGGGCGATTACATTCTGGCAGTTAACAATATCCCGGTTGCGTCGCTCCCGAACCTTTACGAGGCGCTGATCGGCACCGCCGATAAACAGGTGATTCTCAGAGTCAATTCCAAGCCCGCCGATGCCGGCGCTCGCGATGTGACCGTTGTGCCCATCGACGACGAAGCGCCGCTTTATTACCTCGACTGGGTGCAGAAAAATATCGACTACGTCAACAGGAAGACCAATGGCGAAGTCGGTTACCTCCACATTCCCGATATGGGCCGGCCGGGTTTGGACGAGTTCACCAAGCTTTACTTTCCGCAGATTCGCAAACACGCGCTCATTGTTGATGTGCGCGGCAACGGCGGCGGCTTCGTCTCGCCGCTGGTAATCGAGCGATTGCGGCGCGCGCTGGTGATGGTGGGAATCGCGCGCAACGGCATGCCCCAAACTGATCCGCCGCAAACTTTCACCGGCCCGATGGTCACCTTGATCAACGAATATTCCGCCTCTGATGGAGACATTTTCCCGTACCGCTTCAAAACGCTCGGGCTCGGCAAACTCATCGGCAAACGCACCTGGGGCGGCGTCATTGGCATTCGCGATTCGCTGCCGCTGGTTGATGGCGGTCAGTTTTTCAAACCCGAGTTCGCGCCTTATTCGAAAGACGGAAAACAATGGGTGATCGAAGGCCACGGGGTCGATCCCGACATTGTGGTCGATAACGATCCGACGAAAGAATTTAAAGGCGAAGACCAGCAGCTCGATCGCGCCATCCAGGAGATGCAGGAAGAGCTCAAGACCAAACGCTACGACCTCCCGACTCCTCCGCCCTGGCCTGACCGCAACCCAGCCAAGCGCAGTTGAGAAATGCTCCTCCCTCGGACCCCGGCGTATCGCAACTTGATTCCAGCCGCCTTTTAGCTGGCTTGGCGCGTCGCTTCGGTACAGCGACGCGCGGGGATCCCTAATTGGGCGGCGCAATTGCCAACACGGCGCGACGGGTCTTTATTAAAGCGTCGCGCACAGCCGCATGGATCAGGTGTTTGCTAACCGAACCGAGGCAGGACGGTTGTTGGCGGAGAAACTTGCTAAATACGCGGGACGCGACGACGTGATCGTGTTGGGCCTGCCACGAGGGGGTGTACCGGTGGCTTACGAAGTGGCGCGGCATCTGCGCGCGCCGCTGGACGTCTTCCTCGTTCGAAAACTCGGCGTACCCGGCTTCGAGGAATTGGCCGCGGGCGCGATCGCCTCGGGCGGTGTGCGCGTGTTGAACGAAGACGTCCTGCGGGCGCTCCCAAATGCGGAGCAAACGATCGAATCCATCACTGCGAGGGAGAGGGCCGAGCTGGAACGGCGCGAGCATGAGTATCGCGAAGGTCGCCCCGCGCCCGAACTGCAAAACCGCATCGCCATTTTAATCGATGACGGCCTGGCAACGGGCGCCACGATGCGCGCCGCGGTTAAGGCGCTGCGTCAACGGGGCGCCGCAAAAATCGTGGTCGCCGTTCCGGTGGGCCCGCCCGATACATGCCGCGAAATGGCGCAGGAAGCAGACGAAGTCGTTTGCCTCAGCACGCCGGTATTTTTTCAGGCCGTGGGCCAGTATTACGAAGATTTTTCCCAGATCAGTGACGAAGAAGTGCGCGACCTTCTCGCGCGCGCCGCACCAGCCGCCGATGAGCAGGAATAGCCGGATGCGCAAAATTTTGAACAGACACATGCTGGGTCGTCTTTATAATAACCTTTCTGCTGGTCCTGCTGCATGAGCGAAGCGCAGATACAAGCGGGACCCGCGGTTCTCTGCGGAAATTTAATCGTGCCGGGGGACGCGGGCGCACTGGTGATTTTTGCCCACGGCAGCGGGAGCAGCCGGCACAGTCCGCGCAATCAATTCGTGGCGCGCCTACTCAACCAAGCCGGTTTGGGGACGCTGCTTTTCGATCTTCTCACCGAGCAAGAGGAAGGGCTCGATCTGCGCACGGGCCAGCATCGATTCAACATCGCTTTGTTGGCCGAGCGGCTCGCGTTCGCGACAAAGTGGGCGCGCCAACAGGAGCAAACCCGTCATTTGCGCATCGGTTATTTTGGCTCGAGCACAGGGGCCGCCGCCGCGCTGGTCGCCGCTGCGGAGCTGCCGGGCGAGATACATGCCATTGTGTCGCGAGGCGGGCGCCCCGATCTGGCGGGCGATGCCTTGCCAAAAGTGCAGGCGCCAACGCTGCTGATTGTCGGCGGCCGCGACGACATCGTAATCGCCTTAAATCAGCAAGCCCGCCAGCGCATGCGCTGCGAAGTGAAGCTGGAAATCGTGCCTGGCGCGACGCATCTGTTTGAAGAGCCCGGCGCGCTGGAGCAAGTCGCCAAGTCGGCGAGCGATTGGTTCGTAAGTCATATCGGCTCGCGCAAGAGTTGAAAGGTTGAAAGGGCGTTAATCCTCCTTTGCAACTTTTTAACTTTCCAACTCTTCTAACTGTCACGATAAGTGACTACTCGCCCCCACAGACTTTTCGTCCCCCAGATGCCGGCGCGCAGACATTCCAACTGCACGATCTGGCTGTGATCGACAAACAGGTTCACCTCCGCGCCGTAGTTTTTGATATACCATTCGAACACATTGGGATCGGCGGCTTCAAACATCAGTCTCTCCATTCCCAGTTCGTCGATCAGTTTTGCGGGAACATCCGTGCGCCAAGGCTCAATGTTCTCGGTAATGCCTTCGCTCTCGATCATGATAATCTCCGCGCCGGCATCCAGGAATCGTTTGGCTTGCGCAATCGCCCAGCTTGGGTCGCGCGCGCCTTCAGCCTTCAGCTCCGAAGCCGATGTTGCGCCGCCGGCGCCGAATTGAATCCCCACTTCCGGTTTCGGTTTCAAGCCCGACTTGCGCACCAGTTCGATCAGCCGTAGCCAATCCTCGGTAGGAATCGAAATGAACCCGGCTGAGATCTCCAGAATGTCGAAACCGAGCCTCCTGCACTCGGTGACGTACTGCCGCACGGCGTCGCTGCCCTGTGGCAGCACGCGTTCAATGAAGCCGCCGGTGGAGACGAGCACGTCGTATTTGTGACAAAGCTCGATCATCTCGCGCACTGCGCGCTCGGGCATGAGCGTGAAGGAACCGCCGGCAAACTTCAACGAATCGATGTAGGCGCCCATCGTCTCGAACAAATCCTCCAGATGCCGCCGACCGTAGGCCGCGTAATAGGGGCCGCGAATTTCGGTTAACCCGCGTTTGCGCGGTTTGCTTTCCCGCCGGTTAACCTGCAGAAAACTGAAGCTGCGCCGGGGTTGGTCGTGCGGCCGTTTCATTGTTCTCCCCAGATTAAAACGTTGCGGGACTGCGGATCGGCCGCCGGGAAACGCAAGCTCCCGGCCTCTGCTCCCCTGGCTCGCGAACTTTCACAGAGACGTTTAGATTGCCCTTCCATCGATGAAGCGGTTGCCGCACAATTTTTCCGCGTTAACGACTGATCTTTACGAACTCACCATGGCCTGCGGTTATTGGAGAGCGGGGGTGAGTGATCACGAGGCTGTGTTCCACGTTACCTTCCGCGAAAACCCGTTCGGCGGACAATTCACCGTAGCCTGCGGATTGAGCACGGCAATTGATTTTCTGCGCGAATTTCGTTTTACCGAAGAAGAAGTCGCTTATCTTGCCGCACAGCGCGGCAACGACGGCCAACCGCTGTTCGACGCGGGTTTTCTCGATTACCTGCGAAGTTTGCGATTCTCCTGCGATATCGACGCGGTTCCCGAAGGAACGCTGGTGTTCCCCAACGAACCGCTCCTGCGCGTGCGAGGGCCGATTATCGAGGGCCAGATCTTGGAAACGGCGCTCCTGAACATTTTCAATTTCCAAAGCCTCATTGCCACGAAGGCGGCGAGGATTTGTCTGGCCGCTCAATCCGATGCGGTCATCGAGTTTGGCCTGCGCAGAGCGCAGGGACCCGACGGCGGCTTGACGG
>Ga0209810_1002472_pt1 | contig 22088 bp, 17 predicted proteins | sample Coa_R1_7_FD_187159 | JGI IMG/M metagenome (GOLD analysis project Ga0209810, IMG submission 187159) | Surface soil microbial communities from Centralia Pennsylvania, which are recovering from an underground coalmine fire - Coalmine... | ecosystem: Environmental > Terrestrial > Soil > Unclassified... | reverse complement strand
CGGCGCAACTACTCCGACGCCCGCGGCTACGAGCCCACCACCTACGGGCTGCGCTTCCGCGGCCAGCCGCCGACGCGGACCCTGGGGGAAAAGCTCCCCCAGGGGGAGGATGGCCTGGTGGAAGATCTCCCCCAGGGGGAGGGGGACGGCTTCCACGATGGGCCGGTGGACCCCCTCCACCAGGCTAGTAGCCCGCCTCCCCCGGCCCTGGTGGACGGCAGCGCCCCACAACCAACACCGGACCCAACCAACACGTCGACAAGTGGGATGTTCAGGCAAGACGAGGAAGAGGACCGAGGCGCGGGCGCGGGCGCGGACGAGATGCTCTGGGCCACGGTGCTCGACCGGCTGCGGCAGCAGATGACGCCGGCCAACTACCAGACCTGGCTGGCCGAGACGCGACCGCTCGGCCGGCGCGGTGCCACGCTCGTCGTCGGCGCGCCGAGCGCCTTCGTGCGCGAGTGGCTCCAGGCGCGCTTCCGCCTCCTCGTGCGGCGCGTGCTCCAGGACGTCGCCCCCGACCTCGACGACGTTACCTTCGCCGTGGCCGGCCCGCCGCATGGCTCGATCGACAAAACCTGCTATCCTAGGTAGTGCCTTGCCAACCCCTCGGTTGGTCCTCTATAGCAGTCCCGCTCGGGGCGAACCGCGAATCGCAATTGGGAGAGCGTGGGAGGAAACGATGGCCAAAGTCGACACCGTCGTCAAGAACGGGAAGATCGTCACCCACACCGCCACCTACGAGGGGATGGGCATCGCTATCCAGGATGGCAAGATCGTCGCCATCCTCGACGCGGACCTGCTGCCCGAGGCGAAGGAGACCATCGACGCCCAGGGCCTGAGCATCTTGCCCGGCATCATGGACTGCCACGTCCACTTCCGCCAGCCGGGCCTCGAGTACAAGGCCGAATGGGCGACGGACTCGGTGGCGGCCATCTATGGGGGCGTCACCTTCGTCTGCGACATGCCCAACACGCGGCCGCCGACCCACGACGCCGAGCAGGTGCGCGTCAAGCGCGAGATCGCCGAGGCCAACTCCTTCGTCGACTTCGGGATCATCGGCCTGTTCACCCAGGACAACTACAAGGACATCCTCCCGATGGCCGAGGAGGGCGTCGTCGGCTTCAAGGTGTTCATGGGCGAGACGATCGGCAACATCCCCGCCCCCGACGACGGCCAGCTCTTCGAGTCGCTGGCGCTGATGGCCGAGCGGACCGGCCTGCGCTGCGGCTTCCACGCCGAGAACGACCAGATCCTCCAGCACATGATCAAGAAGCTCAAGGCCGAGGGCCGCGTCGACCCCCGCGCCCACCGCGACTCGCGGCCGGTCGTCTCCGAGGTGGAGTCGATCTCGCGGCTGATCACGATGGCCCGCTACAACCACGCGAAGATCCACATCTTCCACCTCAGCTCGGGCGACGGCGCCGACACCATCGCCTGGGGGCGCAGCATCGGCGTCGACATCACTGCCGAGACCGGCCCGCACTACCTGCTGATGGACGACTCGCAGTACGACCGCGTCTTCAACCACCTGCGGATGAACCCGCCGGTGCGCGGCGGCGACAACGGCGAGCGGCTGTACCAGGCGCTGATGAACGGCACGGTCCAGATGATCGCCACTGACCACTCACCGCACACTGAGGAGGAGAAGGCGCCGAAGAACGTCTGGGAGGCCATCTCCGGCTTCGTGGGCGTGGAGATCGCGCCGCGGATCATCATCAGCGAGTTCGTCAACAAGGGCCGCATGTCCCTGAACAAGTACGTCGAGCTGACCTCCTGGAATCCGTCCCATATCTGGCAGGTCTACCCGCAGAAGGGGGCGATCCAGGTGGGCACCGACGCCGACCTGACCTTCGTCGACCTGGAGAAGCCCTGGAAGATCGACCGCTTCCAGCTCCACAGCAAGAACAAGGTCACGCCCTTCCACGGCTGGGAAGGTAAGGGCATGCCGGTCTGGACGATGGTCAAGGGCCAGATGGTGCTCAAGGACGACCAGGTCATGGGCGAGCGCCGCGGCCGCATGGTCCGCCCCAAGGTCGCCCAGGAGGCCCTCGTCACCGTCTAACCGCCGGCGTCCGTCGGTTGCTCGGCGCAGATGAACAGGGACACCCGGGGCCTGGCCCCGGGTGTCTCTCTTGGCAGAAGGATGACTAGGCGCTCGGCGGCCGCTGGGATACTCCAGCCATCCCTCCCGGACTGTTGGGACGAGCCGCGGCTCCTCGCGGTTTGCATGGCACTCGAGGCGGCCTCGGTTGGGCCGTGGAGTCGTGCGGAGCGACGGCTCAGCCGCGGCCTGCCGCCGTTCGAAGACGACGCCGTGGAGCAGATACGGGCGGGGATCAGGGCCGGAGCTGATCCGCTCGGCGAGCTGTTCTGCAGGCTGCGCTCTCCCGCGACGCGGCGATCCCTTGGCGCGACTTACACACCATGGCCTATCGTGCAGGCGCTGGTGGAGCGAGCCAGCCTGCTCGGGAAACCGGGCCGCATCGTTGATCCTGGCTGTGGCTCGGCCCGCTTCCTGCTCGCGGGTGCACGCCAGTTCGAGAACGCCGAGCTCATGGGCTTCGAGGTGGACCCTACCGCGGCGATCATCGCCCGGGCGAACCTGGCGGCTGCCGGCCTCGGGGAGCGCGCTCGAGTCCACTTGTGCGACTACCGGGACGTAGGCCTCGCGCCTCGGAACGCTGCCACGCTGTTCATCGGCAATCCTCCCTACGTTCGACACCACCTGATTGGTCCAGCGTGGAAAGAATGGCTCGTACGGAAGGCCGCCGAGCTGGGGTACAAAGCTAGCCAGCTTGCGGGCCTACACGTGCATTTTTTCCTGGCAACCGCGCTGCTCGGGAGAGCGGGTGACTTTGGCTGCTTCATCACGGCGGCAGAATGGCTCGATGTGAACTACGGGCGCCTGGTCCGGGAGCTGTTTCTGAACCAGCTTGGCGGTAGGAGTATCACCCTCGTCGAGCCGACGGCCTTACCCTTCCCCGATACAGCCACCACCGGCGCAATTACGACCTTCGAAATCGGGGCCCCTGCTCGGAACCTGATTGCTTTAGGGCGCGTCGCCGACGTCCAAAGCCTGTTCGATCCTATGGCCCATCGCCCGATCAGGCGCGACCGGCTCGAAGCAGGGCAACGATGGTCGCATGTGACGCGCGGGACGCGTAATGCCCCCGCGGACTTCATCGAGCTTGGGGAGCTGTGCAGAGTCCACCGTGGCACGGTCACGGGCGCGAACAAAGTATGGATCGCCGGCGATCATGCCGCGGGCTTGCCCGATAGCGTCCTGTTTCCGACGGTGACCAGGGCCCGGGAGATCTTCTCGGCCGGCGATGAACTGTCGGATCGATCGATCCTGCGGCGCGTGATCGACCTCCCGACGGACCTGGATCAACTGGAGGGCGCGGATCGTCGGGCGGTAGATCGATTCCTGGGGTTCGCGCGGGCGGCCGGTGCCCACCGCGGCTATATCGCGCGCAGCCGACGGGCCTGGTGGTCTGTCGGACTCCGCGGCCCGGCGCCCATCCTGACTACATACATGGCGCGCCGCGCGCCGTCATTTGTACGCAACCTAGCCGCGGCCCGGCACATCAATATCGCTCACGGCCTTTACCCTCGGGAGCCGCTCGCCGAGCCTGTCCTCCGTGGGCTGGTCCGCTATCTATCGACGTCCATCTCCGTCCACGACGGCAGAACGTACGCGGGTGGCCTGATCAAGTTCGAGCCCAGAGAGGTGGAGCGCCTCCTGGTGCCGCGGCCCGAGGCTATCCCGGGTTACATCTGATGCTTGATCGTCAGAACACCAGAGGCACACCAGCGCCAGGGGGCGGGTCGAGGGGGTGACTCGACCACCCCCTCAACACGACCGTGGAGACTCAGTAGGTCTCGAACATCCGCTGGAGGGCGTCGGGGTCGCGGGTGACGGTGAGGCCGAGCTGGAGGAGGATCTTGGCCTTCCAGGGCACCAGGTTGTCGGCGCTGATCCACCCTGCGTGGCGAAGAGTGGATCTGTAGACGTGAATTGGCGGCGGGCGGCTAGCATCCTTCTACCGGCCGGCGAGACCCTCATGCAGGCGGCCCGCGCGCCCCGAGCGGCCCGGCCGCCTGCAGCCCAGCCCGGGTGACTCCTACATGTCGGAGAGCGCTGACGTAGTCGCGGTTATTGCTTCCACGCGGAATGTAGGATGGTCACGGTCCGCGTTCAGGCTGCTCCGGCCGACGCTGCTGGTACTGCTATGAAAGTTCGTCCATCTGTCCAGCCTTCGGCTCCTGCGGTACTTGCTGGTCACCAGCGGCCCAGCGGACAATGTACTGCCTGCGCACCGCGGGACCGGCGTCTCTGTGCCGGCGCCCCAGGGGCAGAGGAGGTGAGTGCCGGTGCCTAATACTCCGGGAGCCCCCGATTGGGGTGAGGATGGGTCCGAGCTGGAGGGGAAGTTCAGCGTCATCCCGATCGATGAAGCGCGCCGGCTGCGAGCAGCGCGACCTGAGAGCACCGATCAATCTGCAGGGGCCGGGCGGCAGTGCACGGGGGAGGGCCGGCCCGGTGCCGAGCGGTACGGTGCCGACGGTGGCAAGCCGGGCTTCTCCCGTCCGTCGGGTGCTACGTCGGCAGCCCAGCGCGACGATACCGCCAGCAGCCAGGTCGCGCAGCAGCTCCGCCGGTGGCGAGAGTATCTCCTGGACCTGACGCGCGGCAACCCCTTGCTCGGGATCAACCGCGCCCGTACTTCGAAGCTCCGAGTGACCGCGCCCACGCCAGACCGTCTGTTCGACGTGCTCGTGGTCCAGGGGAAGAAGCTGCGCATGCCCATCGTCGAACGGCGGCCGGCCCCTGCCGAGGCCGACCCGAAGGGCTCCGATCCTGCGTCGCCCTGGCTCGTGCGCCCGGGGGATGTCGGCTTCGACGCCGAGCCTGGCGATCTCTACCGACGGCTGCGCCGGATCCGGGACAACGCGCGGACTACGGTAGAAGAGCGTGGCGTGACCACGCTGCACCTCGGGATCGCTACGCTCGAATGGGAGGATCCATTCCTGGGGCGGTCGGTCGCCCCGATCTGGCTGATTCCCTGTGCGTTCGAGACGACCAGTGTTGACGGCCCTCTCCTGCTCGTGGCCACGGACGAAGATCCATCGCTCAACCCGGCCCTTGCGCTCTACCTTCGCGAGCGCCACAAGCGCAGCTTGCCCGATCTGCCGGAGGAGCTGAGCGCCGGTATCATCGCCGAGCTAACACGGGCAGCCCGACAGACACTTGGCGCGAGTTGGCTGGTCACCGAAGAGGCCTGGCTGAGTACCTTTTCGTTCGAGACGCTCGCGATATACCAGGACCTCGGACGCCTGGCCGAGGCGGCTGAGTCCAACGAGATCGTGCGCGCCTTCTCCGGAGTAGCGGTTGAGCGCGAGCCGGCTGCATCCGAGCGGCTGGGCGACGATCTCGATGCACTGCCTAGCCCCGCTGTCGTGCCAATTCCCGCCCTGCCAGCCGATTCCAGCCAGCTCGAGGCGCTGACCTACGCGCGGGCTGGCCAGCACGTGCTCGTCCACGGCCCGCCGGGTACTGGGAAGAGCCAGACTATTGCAAACCTGATCACCGACGCCCTGGCCCAGGGCAAGACCGTGCTCTTCGTGAGTGCCAAGATGGCGGCGCTCGAAGTCGTCTTCGACCGGCTGGCGCGGCTAGGCCTGGACCGCTACTGTCTCGAAGCGCACAGCACCAAGGCCGGAAAGGCCCGAGTCATCGACGAGCTGCGCCGGACGCTCAGCGTCGCCGTGCAGACGCGCCCGACCGACTACCAGACGACGTTGCGGCGCTATCTCGCGCTCCGCGAAAGCTTGAACGAAGGCGTGCGCGAGCTGCACCGTCAGCGTGAGCCGGTCGGACGATCGGTGTTCGACGCCTTGAGCGTGTTCGCGCACGTGGAGTCGTTGCCGGCGCTGGCGTTCCCCTTGCCCTGGCCGGACGTGACGAAGGTTACCCTGGAACAGGTCGACGAGGCGGGCGACCTTCTGCGAGAGCTCCAGGCCCAAGCGGCGATCTTCGCCGAGCGGGAGACGCACCCCTGGCGCGGCTGCAAGGCGCGCGAGGCCTCCTACGCAACCCGCGAGGCGTTGATCGAGGTGCTCGGCGCCTTCGAGCGAGCGGCCGTCGCGATCCTGGACACTGCCCCGCTCCTGGAGCCGTACCTTGGTCCCCTGGGCGGTCGGTCCCTCGAGGACCTCGAGCGCACGGAAGACGCCTTTCGGGCGCTGGCTGAGCTGACATGGCTGCCGGTCGGCTGGAGTGAGCAGTCATCTGCGCAGCTAGCAGGGACGGCCGAGGTGCTGAAGGAGGCTGCCGAGAGGACCCGGCAACTCGGCGAGCTCCAGGCGCGCTTCGCGGACCGGACCGACCGCGGCGATCCGCTAGCCTCCCGAGCGCTGCTGGCGTTGGCCCGGGACCGGTTCGGCAACCTCTTCAAGCGGCTGCTGCCCGCCTACGGGGCCTGGAAGCGCGAGGTGCAGGCCACGGTGCGCCCCAACTCCGATAGCTACAGCGCGCTCGCGGAGCTCGCCGATCTCGCAAAGGACATCGGCGCGGCAGCAGCCTGGCTCGAGGCGCACCAGGCCACGCTCGCCGCCGCTCGTCCACCAGGCACCGGCTGGCCGCTCGATGAGCGTGCGCTCGCAGAGTCGGCCGAGGCGTTCCTCCTCGCCAGCCGCATCCAGCGCGGGCGCGAGAACCTGCGGGTCGCCGGCGGGGCGCCCGTGGCCGGCCCGCTCGGGAGCGAGGTCCGGGGCGCAGCGAGGACGGTGCTCCGCCAGCTCCCTTCTGCCGACCCCGCGCTCGCCAGCGCGCTTACCCAGTTCGCGCGTACCTGGGGCGGTCCCTTCCTTGAGCGCTGGCAGCTGGCGGACGCGCCGCTCGAGGCGGCGGTGGTGCGCTGCCTCGAGGCGCTAGCGGCGGAGAGTCGACTGCTGGAGTGGCTGCGCTTCCAACAAACACTGGAGCGATGCCAGGCGGCCGGCCTCCGTCCGTTCCTCGACGCGGTTGCGCCCTACGGGGTCGAGCGCGCTACGGGTCTGTTCCTGCGCCGCTACCTGCTGCTCTGGGTCGACCGGCACGTGGCGCAGACCGAGGCGCTACAGTCGTTCAGTGGCGCGGCGCGCGCCGCGCTGGTGCAGGAGTTCCAGACGCTGGACCGCCTGCTGCAAGCGGCGGCAGCCGCCGAGGCCCGGTCGGTAGCGGCCAGCCGCGCCGCCCAGATCAACGAAACGGATCAGGTCTCGCGCAGCTCTCAGCTCGGGATCCTGCGCCGAGAGATGGAGAAGAAGCGGCGGGCCCGGCCGCTCCGTCGCCTGTTCGCGGAGATCCCGCAAGTGCTCCAGGCGCTCAAGCCGTGCATGTTGATGAGCCCTGTCTCCGTGTCCACCTACCTGACGCCGGGAACGATCAGCTTCGACATCGTGGTGTTCGACGAGGCCTCCCAGCTCCCCCCGCAGGAGGCCATCCCATCCATATTGCGCGCGCGCCAGGTCGTCGTGGCGGGCGACGACAAGCAGCTCCCGCCCACGTCGTTCTTCGCGTCGTCCCTGTTTCTCGAGGAGGATGAGGACGACGATCAGGCTGATACTATACCGCTGGAGTCCCTCCTGAGTGACTGCAAGGCCATGGTCGGGCTCTTTCGCGAGGCGCACCTGCGGTGGCACTATCGCTCGCGGGACGAGCGGCTTATTGCCTTCTCTAATCACCATTTCTACGAGGGCGGGCTCATCACGTTCCCCACGCCCGGGAGCCCGCCAGATCGCGGTGTGCAGCTCCACTTCGTTCCCGATGGCGTGTGGGACCGCGGGAAGAGCCGGACCAATCGCCCCGAGGCGCGGGCCGTAGTCGAGATCATCACCCGCGAGCTAGAAGCGCACCCGGAGCGCTCGCTGGGCGTCGTGGCCCTGAGCGTTACCCAGAAGGAAGCTATCGAAGACGCGCTCGAGGAGAAGCTCGTGGATCGCCCGGACCTCAAGGCACGGCTCTATCCGCCCGACGATAGCCCAGCGGCGAAGGAGCCATTCTTCATCAAGTCGCTCGAGAACGTGCAGGGCGACGAGCGCGACACGATCATAATCAGCGTCGGCTACGCGCGTGATCCCAGCGGCACGCTTGCACTCAACTTCGGGCCGATCAACCGTGAGGGCGGCTGGCGGCGGCTCAACGTGCTCGTCACGCGCGCGAAGTACCTAACCGTGCTGGTCACGAGCTTGCAGAGTGCTCAGCTCCGCGCCGTCCCTGAGTCCAATCGCGGAGCAACAGCGCTGCGGGAGTTCATCGCGTACGCCGAGCGCGGCGCTCGCCTCGCACCCGAGGCGGCGCGGCTGACCGGCGCGGAGACCAATGACTTCGAAGACGCGATCGCCGCGGCGCTCCGCGCGCGGGGCCTCCTCGTCGACGAGCAGGTCGGTGCCTCCAGCTTCCGCATCGACCTAGCCGTCCGCGACCCGCGCGACCCCAAGTGGTACATTCTGGGAATCGAATGTGACGGCGCAACTTACCACAGCTCCCGGGCGGCCCGCGACCGCGATCTCCTGCGGGCAGAGATGCTCCGCGACATGGGCTGGCGGCTGTACCGCGTTTGGTCGGTGGACTGGTTCCGCAATCCGGAAGCGGAGATCGACGCCGCCGTGGAAGCGGTCGAGCGCGCCATGAGGCTCGGCGATCCCGACGCCGGGGTGGTTGCTCCCAGCGTCACGCCAGCAGCGAGCGATCTTGGGCCAGCCGGGCTCGTATCGGGCACGGCTCCGCTACCGCTGGCTGCCGCCTCGGCATCGGCCCCGCCCGGACCACAGTTTCCGCCAGGCATGCCCTATCGCCGTGCTACTGGCGGCTACCCCAACCGCTCCCTGCTGATAGATTCTGACGAAAGGCACCACCTCGCCACGGAAATCATCCATATCGTCGACGTAGAGGCTCCTATACACCCCGAGGTCGTCCTGGAGCGGCTCAAGGAGCTGCACGATGTCAAGCGCGCGGGGAGCAACGTGCGCGCCAACTTCAAAGCGGCCCTGGCCGCCGCGCTCAAGACCCGGCGGATGAGTCGGGACTCAGCGGGATTCCTCTGGGTGCCTGACCGGCCAATCACCCACTTTCGCGTCCCGCCAGATGGCACTAGCCCCTGCGCCATCGAGTACATTGCGACGGAGGAAGTCAGGCTTGCCGTGCTCCATCTCGTCGAGGCACAGTTCGGGCTGCCCAAGGCCGAGCTCGTCCGCGAGACGGCACGCTTGTTTGGCTTCGCTCGCACGTCGGTGGACATGACGGACTACATCACCAACGTCGTCGACGACCTCATCGAGAGCGGCTCGCTACGGTTGAGTGGGTTCCAGGTATCTCTCGGCGACCTGCAAAAGTAAGTAGCGAGCACCGCTCCGCTCAGTAGGTCTCGAACATTCGCTGGAGAGCGTCGGGGTCGCGGGTGACGGTGAGGCCGAGCTGGAGGAGGAGCTTCGCCTTCCAGGGCGCCAGGTTGTCGGCGCTGATCCATCCCTTCCGCTTCAGGCCGGGGCTGCGGACGACGCGGCCCGACCCGACGCGGCTGCTCTGGCAGATCACCACACCCTTCTCGTGCGCCGCGTCGAGCGCCTTCTCCTCGGCCGGCGTCGGCCGCCCGGCGCCGGTCGAGGCGGCGATGATCCCCTGCGCCCCCGCTGCCACCACGGCGTCGATCATCGTCCCGTCGGCGCCGATGTAGCCTAGCACCACGTCCACCCGCGGCAGGTCGTCCAGGTTCCGCACGTCGAACTCGGTCTGGGTCGTGTGCTTGCGGACCGGGCTGTGGAAGAAGACGACCTTGCCATCATTGTCGGCGTAGCCCAGCGGACCGAGGTCGCGCCCCTGGAAGGTCTGGACGCGGTAGGTGGCCGTCTTGGTCACGTCGCGGGCGGACATGATCGTGTCGTTGAGGACGACCATCACGCCGCGGCCGCGCGCCTCGGGCGAGGCGGCGACGCGTACGCCCTCGAGCAGGTTGAGGTAGCCGTCGGCGCTCAGCGCCGAGGCCGGCCGCATCGCGCCGACGAGCACCACCGGCTTGTCGGTCTTGAGGGTCAGGGTCAGGAAGTAGGCCGTCTCTTCGAGGGTATTCGTGCCGTGGGTGATCACCACGCCGTCGGCCTTGTCGTTGAGGAGGATGTCGTGGATCGTGCGGTTGAGGTCGAGGAGGTCCTTGGCCGTCAGGGCGTGGCTGGGCAGGCGCCGGAACGGCATCTCGGTGACCTGAGCGACCTCCTTGAGCTCGGGCACGCGGCCGACCAGCTCGCCGTCCTCGAGGCGCTTGCCGGCCTCGATGTACCAGGCCAGGTCGGTGCGGTCGGTGCCGACGGAGTCGATCGTGCCGCCGGTGAGGATCAGGGCCACGCGCGGCAGTTCTGCCATCGTCTTCTATCCCGAACGCGGAGTGGGCACCCGCGCGGCGCGGACGCCAGGAGGCTCTTCATTCTGGCCGCCGGCAGGGCCACCCGTCAACCGGGGGCGGCGTCCGGCGCCGGGCGACCGTTGACAGGACCAGCCGCCGGTGTCATGCTGAGCCCCACGGTGCAGAGCCGGGCGATGGGCCGCGGGGTGGCAGCGGGCGCTGGCGCCGGCCGGGGCGAGCGGACCTCGCTCCGAGGGGGCGCGGCGGCCGGAGAGGAGGGACGCCGATGGGCTGGCGGCGCGGTGTGGGAGCCGGGCTGGTCGTGGTGGCGCTGGTGGCCTGCGCGGCGCCCGGCAGCGGGAGCGGCACCCGGAGCGAGGGCCCGCCGGCGGCCGTCGATGCGCGAGCAGCCGGGCCGGCGGCCGCGGGGCCGGCGGCCGGCGGGCAGGCCGTGGGGCCCGTGCCGGCCGCGGCGGGGCCGGCCGCGCCCGCGGCACCGGCGGGGGAGAAGATCACGTTTGCGCTGCCAGCCGTGAGCGGGGTGTTCGCGCCGCACGTGCTGGCGCGGGACCAGGGCTTCTTCCGCGAGGAGGGCTTCGACGTCGAGCTGCCGCTCACCCGCTCCAACTTGCTCTCGGCCGGCATGGCGGCCGGCGAGATCGACTACGCCGGCTCGTTCAGCCCGTCCGTCCGCAACGCCCTCTCGGGCATGCCGGTCCGCGTCATCGCCGCCACGGTGAACAAGTCCACCCGCCGCGTGATGACCGTGCCGGGCATCACGGCGATGGAGCAGCTCCGCGGCGCCAGCATCGCCGTCACCACGATCGGCGACGGCCCCTACAACTCCGGCGTCCTGGCCCTCGAAGCCTACGGCATCGACCCGACCACCGAGGTGACCTGGCTTGGCGTCGGCGGCGGCATCGAGCGCTTCGTGGCCCTGCAGCAGGGGGCGGCGCAGGCGGCGATCTTCACCGGGGCCGAGGTGCCGAAGGCCGAGGCGTTCGGGTTCAGCACCCTGCTGAAGCTCGACGACGTGGCGCCGCTGCCCGAGTCGGGCGTCGCGACCAGCCAGGCCAAGCTGGAGAGCGACCGCGGCCAGGTGAAGCGCGTGCTGCGGGCGATAGTGCGCGCCCTGCAGTACCTGAAGACCAACCGCGAGGGGAGCCTACCCAGTCTGATGCAGTTCCTCGGCCTCGGCCGCGAGGAGGCCGAGCAGGCCTACGACGGGATCGCCTTCGCCTTCAGCGACGACGGCACGCTCAGCGAGCGCAGCATGCGCTTCGCCCTCGACTCGGAGAAGAAGCAGCTCGGCATCGCCGACGACGTGCCCCTGGCCCGCGTCGCCGACTTCGGCCCCCTCTACGAGGTGATCGCCGAGCAGGGCCTCACCCCCGCCCCCGACAGTGCGCGCTGAGGGCGCAGCCGCCGGTTCGCAGCGCCACCGCGACCGCGGGGGGTGGGCCAGCGGCCCACCGCCGGGAAGCAGCCCCCCGGCACCCGGCTACGGCGTCTCCGGGCCCGATGAGGGTGTTGGACTGGCTACGGGTGTCGGGGATCCGCCTGGGCTCACTTGCATGCTGCCCTCCGGACTCGGTCCCGGGGCAACGGTTGGCGCAAGCGGTGACGTGGGGGGAAGCAGCGGTGGGGGGGGTGGCGGTGGAGGGGGCGCCGACACGAGCACAGGCGGAGCGACGGGTAGTGGCGGCGCGTTGAACACGCCCTGCTGGGCCGCAAACTGTCTGAAGGCCTGGGCGCTCCCTTCGAGTCCAGCCAACCGCTCCAATAGGGTCAGCGACAGGGGGTAGGGCGCTCCCTCCGTGGGAAACGGCTGCGGTGGCGAATTGGCGGCCAGCAAGGCGCTTAGCAGGTTGGCCCGCAACTGGGGCTGGATCTCGAACAACGCCGCCAACTGCAGGGCATACGTACCCGCTGCTTGGAGCTGGACGGTTTCGAATTGAGAGTTCCCGGCGAGGCCGGCACCCTGGGCACGCTCCACGGAGGTGAGGAACGCGGGCAGCAAGGCATTTTGCTGCACCAGATTGATGAGCAAGGCATTAGAGGCATCGACCACCGCTGGAGGCACGCTACTATCGACCGTGACCGGCGCGCTCGGCACCACTATCGGCTGCGCCACCACGGTGAAGTTTGAGTCGGGCGGGTCGGCAGCGATCCGCTCCAGGGTATCCGCAGCCGTAAACAACTGGTTCGCCGCGGCGCCCGCCAGACCGGCGTTGGCCAGCAGGCCGGCCGCCAGTGGCAGTCCCAGTGGCGACAGCCAACTGGCCGCAGCGAGCTCCTCACTATATAGGTAGCTGGAGCTCACTGGGTTCGGAATCAGCAGGGCAGCCGCAGCGTTCTGCGTAGCGATTGCCGACCGAATGGCGGCCACGGCAGGGTTCAAGCCCGCCGTCTCCGCCAACCGCGCGCCAACGAGTCCTGCCGCCGGGAGCAACGCCCCCAGCCCAAAACCGGCGAGGAGGTCGTTGGCCTCCCGCCGGTACTGCGCGGCCTCCGCCTCGAGCTCGTTTTTCTGCTCGCGGGTGAGCCCGCGTCGTCGGCACACGCTGGGCCGAGTCTGATCGCCGGGCGCGCTATCCTCTACACTCAGGAGCCGCGCCGTGCCCTCGGTGTCCGAGGTGAGCCCTGCTGTGCTTGGCACCGCGCCCGGAGGGCAGGGCGTCGCCGTCGGCGACGGGGTGCTGCTCGGGGTGGCCGTCGTCGTGACGGTACCGGTCGGGGTTGGCGTGCCGGTGCCGGTCGGCGACGGCGACACCGGCGGCGTGGGGGTGCTAGTCAGGAGGGGTGTGCCCGTGCTGGTCGGGGTAGCGGCCGCCGCGCCGCTGATCGTGGTCGTCACCCGGGGATTGCCGCCCATCGCGCACGGCCCGACGCAGGTGGTTATGATCGTCATGCTGTTCGTGATCGTGGCGCCGGCGGTGCTGACGCCGCCGGTGCCTACGGCGGGAACGTTCACGACCAGCGTGAACGTGTAGGTGCCGGCGGGGACAGGCGCCGGGGGCTGAGTGGTCGACACGCAGCCCAGCGTGCCCTGGCCACTGCTGCCCGCTGGCTGGAACTGGCAGTTGAAGTTGGCCGCCGGGGTGACGGACACGAACGTGGTCGCCGCGGACGTGTTGGCCCCAACGATCTGCGGGAGCACGTCCGTTAACACCACGCTCTGCAGGCAGGTGCCGGTGGTCGTGAGCGTGAGGGTGTAGGTGAGATTACCGCCCGGCGCCACGGGGTCCGGCGAGGCCGTCTTGTTCTGCGTGATCGTGCTGCTGGTGCAGTTTTGTTGGCCGGTCGCCACGGGCGGTGCCCCGAGTGGCGTGATGCTACCGAGCAGCGCGGCTACGACGAGCGCCAGGGTCAGCCGTTTCATGGACCAGCCTCGGACGAGAGATGTCTAACTGCGCCGTGCTGCCACGTCCGCCGCGCGGCGCCACGAGGGTCCGGGCAGCACTGCTGGCTGCCAGCTCCGAGGCCACGGCGGGAGCGAGGCGAGCGAACGGGGCGCCCGGCGGGGGCGTGCCCGCCCAATATAATGAACGTGCGGCGCCGCGCAACGTTACACCACCGGCCGCCTCCGCTCCCGGCCCCTCTCACGATCCGGCCACAGCCGGGCGCCTGCCGTTGGCGCCGCCGGGTCGCGGCCCCTACGCTATTGGCAGACGACCAAGGCGGCGCGGGCGGGCGCCGGCGCCCGCCCGACCAGCTCGCGCAAGGAGGGAGCCCTGGCTCAGACTATCCTCACGCCGACGCCCGCCGTCTACCGGCGGCTGCTGTTTCCGGTCGCGGCGCAGCTCGACGCCGAGCGCGCCCACGAGCTGGCGCTCGGCCTGCTCGCCCGCGTCAGCCGCTCGCCGCTGCTCTGCCGCGCCCTGGCCGCCGCCTTCGCCTACGACCATCCTTCGCTGGCCGTCGAGCGGCTGGGCCTGCGCTTCCGCAGTCCCCTCGGCCTGGCCGGCGGGTTCGACAAGAACGGCGTTGCCCTGCCCGCCCTCGCCGCCCTCGGCTTCAGTCACGTCGAGGTCGGCACGGTCACGCCGCGCCCCCAGCCCGGCAACCCGCGGCCGCGCGTCTTCCGCCTGCCCGCCGACGACGCCCTGATCAACGCCATGGGCTTCCCCAGCGCCGGCGCGGCGCGGGTGCGGGCCAACCTCGCCCGCTGGCGCCGCCTGGGCATCCCCGTCGGCGTGAACGTCGGTAAGAACAAGGACACCCCGCTCGACCGCGCCTGGGAGGACTACGTTCGCGCCCTGGAGGTCCTCTACCCCTACGGCGACTACTTCGTCGCCAACATCAGCTCGCCGAACACCGTCGGCCTGCGCGACCTGCACGCCGAGTCGCTGCTGGTCGAGCTGGGCCAGGCGCTGGCCGCGAAGGCCCGCGCCCTGGCGCCGGCGGGCGCCGCGCCGAAGCCGCTGCTGCTGAAGCTCTCGCCCGATCTAACGCCCGCTCAGCTCGACGGCACCCTGGCCGCGGCGCGGCAGGGCGGCTGGAGCGGCCTGGTCCTGGGCAACACCACCGTCGGCCGCGACGGGCTGCGCGACCCGAACCGCGCCGCGCCGGGCGGCGTGAGCGGGCGGCCGATCCTGGCCCGCACGGTCGAGCTGATCGGCGAGCTGCGCCGCGCCGTGCCGCGCGACTGGGTGCTGATCGGCGTGGGCGGCATCTTCGACGCCGACGACGCGCTCCGGCTCCTGCGCGCCGGCGCCGACCTGGTCCAGGCCTACACCGGCTTCGTCTACGGCGGCCCGGCCTTCGCCGGCCGCGTGGCCCGCGGACTCGTTCGGCGAAGTGCTGAGTGCTGAGCGCTACCAGCCATCAGCGCTCAGCCATGGCTGAGCGCTGATGGCTCCGCTCCGGAGAGAGCAGTGCCATCGCCAGACCGAATCAGCGTCTCGTATAGACCAGGAAGCAGTCCGACCAGTGGCGCCCCTGTCGGCGCCAGAGAGGGGGCCTGAGTACTTTGGCAGATTCTATCCGCAGTCCAGAATGCCCGGAAGAAGGCGCTCCGATCGGCTCCTGAGCCGGGACGATCAGGCCGCGGGATGCCTGGCGATGCGGAGGAGGATGACTCGCCAGTGGCAGATGGCCCGTGCCGGCGCGGCGGCGATCCGCTCCTCGACGCGCGCGTAGTACGTCCGGGCCAGGCGGGCCCGCTCGGACGCGGCCCGCGGCACCGTAGCCGGGCCGAATAACACGGGCTCCGTGAAGGCGCGCAGGTAGGCCGTGTAGTCGGCGGCATAGCCGCTGGCGTCGCCGGTCCGCTCGTACTGCGCCCAGTACACGTCGGCGAGCGACGCCTCCTGCTGCTCGACGAGTCGCAGCGCCCTGCCGACGGGCGAGGCCGCGCCGGCAGCGAGGGGCGCGGTGTACTGCTCGGCGGTCCGGTAGTACATCGGCAGGACCATCCGCGCGTACTCCGCCGCCGCGAGCGTGCCCGCCGCGACCAGCTCCTGGAGCACCTCGTTCGCCAGGTCCAGCAGGCTTTCCGCCCCGGAGGCGCCCGCGGCGTCCGCCACCCCTGCCAGCACGACGAGCTGCCCACCCGGCCGCAGCTCGCGCGCCCGCCGAGCGAGGAACGTCTCCCAGTCCTGGCGACCGCGCGCCACGAACGCCGCCCGCACGGCGCCCGTGGCGCGCGCCGGCCAGATCTGGCCGGGGATGGCGCAGGGCGCGGCGCTCATCCAGTGCACCGTGCTGGCCGTGTAGCCGACCGCGACCTGGTCGGCCGGGAGGACCTGCTCGTACATGGTCTTCCCGGTCGCGAAGGCGTAGACCTCCGGCGCATCACGCAGGTAGCTCTCCGGCGACTCGCCGAGCAGGACGAACAGCGCGTTGAAGTCGTTCTCGGGGAGGTCGGTGTGGACGATGCTGATCGGCGCCGGACTCGGCAGGCGCTGGCGCACCGCCGCGATGACCGTCTGCATCGGCAGCAGCGAGTTGCGGCCCGCGGCAGCACCGTAGTCGGCGACGACGAAGGGCTGGCCGAGGCCGGGGAGTGGGGCCGCCGCGGCCGCGCGCTCGAGCAGCGGCAGGCTCAGGGCAATCGCGTCGCGCTGCTGCTCGGAGTGGGCATTATAGTAGCCGCCGCCGACCATTACAGTCTCATCGCCGGGACTGCCGCTCATACTGACCTCCCGTGTGCCGGGTGCTCGTCTGATCGGTCCGAGCTGCGTAGGATGTTTTTAACCGCACAGGCCCGCCTCGAGACAGGAGCTTGCGGCGCGCGCGGCTGCCGATGCCGCCGCCCGGCGGGCCCGGCCCGTTCAGCCTGGGCAGCCGGGAGTGCTGGAGGACGCTACCGATGCCGGCCCTGCGTCGCCCGCGCCTGGGCCGCCCTCGACTGGGGCTATCAGCCATCAGCTCTCAGCGGCCAGCCATACGACATCGGCGCTCAGCCGTCGGGCGAGGCTCGGAGCGGCCGCCGCCCGCGTGATCCGCAGGCGGCTGGGTCGCGTACGTATCATTAGAGGTAGCCAGCCGTTAGCTAGCGGCTGACGGCTGAGAGCTGATCGCCAATGGCTGGCGGCTGATGGCTGATAGCGACCTCGTCTACGGCGTGGTGCGCGGCGTGGACGCGCCCGGCGGGCCCGGCGCGGCCGCGGACGAGCGGCGCCTGCTCGTCTTCGCCGTCGACACGCGCACGCACGGCGCCGGCCGCCTGCTGGTCGACCTGGACGAGCTGGAGCGCCTGGACGAGGCCGACCTGCCGGCCGATTCCGCGGTGACGCCCTACGTCTACGCCCTGGCCGGCCCGGCCGCGTCCGTCGCCGCGGCCCACGCCCGCTTCGCCGCCCGCCTGCAGGCCGCGTACGACCAGCTCGCGGCGGGCGTGGCACCGGGCGCGCTGCGCGCCGCGGCCGAGGCCTGCCTGGTCGGCGTCGAGGCGGTCACGCCCGAGCGGCTGGCCGACCTGGCTTTGCTCGACCTGCTCGGCGAGGAGGTCTGGGCCCAGCCGCGGGCGGTGACCGTGCCGCTCGCCGGCGGCTGGGAGGCGCGCGGCGTCTACGCCGTCGAAGACCCCGCGGACGACGACTGGCAGGCGCTGATCGAGGGCCTGCTCGAGGCCTGGCTGGAGGTGGAGAGCGTGCCCGGCCGCGACCGGCCCTGGACGGTGCGCGACGCCGAGCGCGTCCTCGACGACCCCGCCTACGCCTTCGGCCTGGTGCTGGAGCCGCGTGCCGACCTGGTCGCCGTGGTCGGGGCCTTCACCCGCGGCCTGGCCGAGCGGCCCGAGCGCTGGGACTTGGCTCGCCTGGAGGCGGAGTACCGGGCGCTGTTCGCGCGGCTGGAGGCCAGCGGCCGCTTCCGCCGCGGCGCGGACGCGCGGCCGACGCTGGCCCTGGCCGATTGGCTCGGCGCCCAGCTCGCGCGCATCGAGCGCCTGCGGGCCGGCTGAGGGCGTCTATCGAGACCTGGCGTGAGCCGCGGGCGCGCCCCAGGTGGGCCGGGCGGCGTTGGGGACCCTGGGCATTCGCACGAGAGGAGCGGGCATGGACGGCGCGACGACCGACCGAGACCCGGCCGCCGCGGGCGGCGACGTCTACCGCCTGGCGCACCGCTGGCGGATCGAGGGGCCGATCGACACGGTCTACTATTACCTGACCCACGGCCGCACCTTCCCTGAGTGGTGGCCGGTGTTTCGCGACGTCCAGACCGACGCGGGCGAGGTCGCCGTCGGCGCCCGCTCGCGGTTCTGGGTCCGCTCGGTCCTGCCCTACGGCCTGGAATGGGACTGCACGATCACCCAGCTCGAACCGCCGCACCTGCTCGAGCTGGACACGCGCGTGGCGCTGGGCGGCTGGTTCCGCCTGGCCGGGCCGATCCGCTTCCACCTGCGGCAGGACGGTCCGCTGGTCGAGGTGCTCAACGAGCAGGAAATGCGCGCCGACCGCCGCCTGCCGGGGCCGCTGCGGGCCCTGGCGCGGCGCGCCTTCGCCTACAACCACGCCCGGGCGATGGCCAGCGGCGAGCGCGGCCTGCAGCGCGCCGTGCGGGCGGCGGTCGCCAACCGGGGGGCGGCCGGCTAGTCGTCGGTCCAGGCCGATCCGCCGTGCGCCGGCAACCGCCAACACACAGCAAGCCACCTGGGACGAAGTATTAGGCCTTTGCGCTACACTCTTACCCGGCGCGGCCCCCGCCGACGAGTGGAGCGGCGCCGGCGCCGGGCGGGGGTGTAGTGGGCGTCGGGCACCCGGAGGAGGCGGCAGTCAGCGGCGAGGGCGGGTTCCGCCACCGCCTGGGCGTGATGCTCACGGCGACGCTGCTCCTGTTCGTGGTGGTGATGCTGCCGCTGCTCGTCTCCAGCGTCGGCCAGGAATTGCTGGACCAGGCGGACGGCCTGACCTACTCCCTGACGCCGCGCGCCGCCGCCGCGCCGGACCACAGCCGCCTGCACCTCACCGCCGCGGCGCTGGACGAGCACCAGCGGCTGCTCTCCTTCCGCGTCTCCGGCCACCATATCTGCGCCACGGCCTGTTCCTGGAGCGACCGGGTGCTGTTCTTCTCGCTGCAGCCGGACGAGGACGACGATGTCGAGGGGCTGCCGCCGTCGGCGGCGGTCACGCTCCCGTCGACCAACGTCGAGGTCACGGACACGATCCAGCTCCCCGTACACGGCCACCCGCTGCGCTACCCTTTCGACAGCTACGACCTGACCCTGGCCGTGGTGCTCCAGCGGGTGCAGCCGGACGGCACCGTCGAGACGGTCGCCCCGGCCGACGCCCAGGGGCGGCTGTTCCTGTCGCTGCACGAGCGCCTGCCGCGTCTGGAGATGCAGCGACCGCGACCCGTCGACGCGGCGAGCGTTCAGCAGGACGGCCAGCCCTACCAGTACCTCTACGTCGACAGGATCGTCTTCGACCGGCCGCTGTACCTGCAGGCGCTGTCGGTCCTGCTGGTGCTGCTGATCTCGGCGGCGGCGGCCTACGCCGTGTTCATCGGCCCGCTGCACGACCTGCTGATCAACTGCGGGACGGTGGTCCTCGGCGTCTGGGGCATCCGCTCGATCCTGACGCCGTCCAGCCAGAATTATGTCACGGCGCTCGACGTGTCGCTGGCCATGGTGATCGTCTTCCTGCTGGGGGCGATCGCCGTGCGCACGCTGCGGTTCTCGCATGCCCGCAGCGGCTTGCGCCTGCGCCGCCCCCACGCCCGCCGCTGAGCCGCAGCCGGAGAGCAGAGCTGAGCTAGCCTCAGCAGCCTCCCCGACGCGGCTTGCTCTCGCGGCGGCTGCGCTACCAGATGGTCGGAACGGACGAGGCCCTCAGCTTCAGGTCGCGTGTCAGGAGCGGCACGCCCAGGCGCGGCGCGGTCGCGGCAATGACGCGGTCCGGCATCTCGGGCACCTCGACGCGACTTACCTGGCCGACGCTGTCTGCCACGGCGCGGTCTAACGGGATCAGCACGAGCGTGGGCACGGCGCCAGCCAGGGCGGCGTGTAGCCGGGCCTGGGCCACGGACGGGATGCGGCCGCGCTCGACCAGGTACTGCACCTCGACGAGTGAGATCGACGGTACGAACAGTGGATCAGCGTCTTGGTCCGCGCGCTCGATCGCGGCGCGGGCGTCCGGGGAGAGCAGCCGCGACTCGAACAGGTACCAGAGCAGGGTGTGCATGTCGAGGACCGCGCCCGCCATCAGCCCGGGTCCCGTGGGAAGTCACGCCACGCCTCGCGCCGGGCCGCGGCGACATCCTCTTCCGCAACGTGGACCCCGAGGTCATCCCAGATGCCGACGAAGCTGGCGCGCTGGCCGGCCGCGGCCGGCCAGCGCGCCAGCGAAGCGGCGAACTCCAGTACCGCGCGCTGCTGCTCGGGCGAGAGCATTCGCACCTTCTCGACGAGGTCCTGTTCGATGCTCATTGGTCCAACCCCGTACCTGGGCTTGCTGTGTATGCTCATTGTATCTTCGCATGGAGCCAGGAGATGAAGACGCCGCGCTACTCGCTCGACGAGCTGCTGGCCGGGATCACCGCCGAGAACTGTCATCCGGAGACTGACTGGGGTGCGCCCGTGGGTCACGAGGTCTGATGGGCGGCCCCCTACGTGGCGGACGGCGGTATGGCAGGCCGCCAGGCGCTCTCCGCGCTGCCGTCGCCCGAGAGCGCGCCCGGCCCGGAAGCGGACGATGTAAGCTGAGGATATGGCGAGGCGAGGGCGCTGGGGCGGGCGGCGGCCCGGCCGGAGCACGAGCTGGCTGCGCTGGGTGGTCGCCGGCGTCCGGCTGCTGATGCTGCTGGCGGTGCTGCTGAACGGCGGCCAGCGGCCGTCGACGCGCCCGCGGCAGCAGCGGCGCGACACGGCAGCCCCGGTGGGCCTGCTCGGTTGGGCTGGGCCGAGCCAACGGGCGCCAGGGGGGGCGCCGGGGGGCGGCATGTGTGGCGGGCGGCGTCTGGCTAGCGATCGTGGCGCGGGACTAGCGCTAGTGGGACGCCTCGCTAGTGATGGTGGCGCGTGGGATGGAAGGCCCAGTGGCCCATCAGCCAGCGGACCGCGCTGGGGGCGCCGTGGCGGGCCAGGTAATGGTGGTAGTCGGCGATGGCCCAGGTGACCATCAACACCAGCGTGGCGACGAGGAAGCCCACAGCGTGGGGCAGCCAGTAGCGGCGGTGCGCGCCGGCGGTGAGGGCGAGCAGCAGACTGAAGGCGAAGGCGAAGCAGATCAGGCGCTCGACGAGCACCAGGTCGAAGAACAGGTCGTCGTTCTCGTCGGGCCGCATGGCGCCCCACTCCAGCGTACGACGCGCCGCCAGACCACATGTGCCCTCCAGCAGAGTGCGTGCCGCGCGGGACCCGCGGGGCGGATGGGCTGAGGCGTGACGATGCGGCTGGGCACGAGGCGGACGCGGCGAGGAGCGGCGGGGGACTCCGGGTCGGCGGCCAGACGGAGGCGGACAGTGGAGCGCAGGGGTGAGCGAGCGATCGGCCCGCGGCGCGGGATCGTGCGGCCGCGCCGTCGGTCCGCGGGCGGGTGGCGCGGGATGACGCCGCCGCGCCCGCGGGCCGGCGGATGGCGTGGCCGGGCGTGGGCAGCGCTAGTCTGGCTGGCGGCGCTGCTCGTCCTGGCGGCGGGGGCCGTCGGCGCCGGCCCGGCCTGGGCGCGGTCCCAGGAGCCCGGTAGCGGCGCGGCGGGCGCGGGCGGCGGCCTGGTTGCCGGCGGGGCCCCGCCCGCGGCGGGCGGCGGCTGCGCCAGCGGGGGGGAGGGCGCGGCGGTGAGCGCTGCGCCGGCCGCGCCGCCGGGACCCGGCAGCGGCGTGCTGGTGGTACAGGCGCGGACGCGCAGCTTCGGCGGGGCGATGCCACCGCGCGACCAGCCGGCGCCGCCGCCCATCCAGCAGCCGCTGGCCGGACTGACCGTGCAGGTCGACGCCGCGGACGCCCCCGGCTGCCCGGTTGCCGCCGGGGTCACCGACGCTGAGGGGCGCGCGACGTTCACCCTGCCGGCGGGCCAATACGTAGTGTACGCCCCGCGGGACGTGCCGTCGCCCGGCTTCACCGGCGGCGCGCTCGTCGGACAGTTGCCGGACGGGCGCGCCGTCTACGCCCAGGCCGAGGCGACGGTCGTGGCGGGTGGCGAGGTGGCGGCAACGCTGGTCCTGACCGTCCTCAATCCGTAGGTCTGGCCGCGGTCTGGAGCGGCGGGGAGAGGGGGCCTGGTCGCCGCCAGGCCCCCTCTCCGAATCAGGCGGCGCTCA